>VOFF01000154.1_pt1 | contig 40001 bp, 67 predicted proteins | sample 5384061 | NCBI WGS metagenome assembly VOFF01 (sample SAMN12384725, study PRJNA508395) | human gut metagenome | isolation source: healthy gut E | host: Homo sapiens | reverse complement strand
CGGTTACATCATTAAAAAAACCTGCTTTAGAGACGCCGGATTATATACAGAATTTAAATCCAGGAGCTTAGCCATCATCGCTGAAAACTCAGCCCTTGTTATATCACCACTCGGCTTAAACTCCGAATTACTATAACCGTTTATCAAACCAAGATTTTTTAGTTTAGCTGTTGAATTATAATATTTTGTTGACACACAGTCTGCAAAACCAACTTCGTCAGTATTATGTTCTTTTTAACTCAATACTTTCTATACAAAGGTGACCATGGCGTACCGCCGATATTTCCAAATATAATCTTTATAAATTTAGCTTCCGCAGGCAGCTTCTTTAAACTGTAATGCACGGTTATCCACTTACTCGGCTCCGTATCATCAACAGTGATGATTGGATTAAACGATGTCAATTTTCTCCGTCTGCAGAACTTTCAAACGTGAAGTGTGAAAGTTCCTCATTGGGTGAAAAATGCAGTGTTAAAAACAAAATAACCATTGGGTTCCACCGCGTATTCCAGCCATTCGGCATCGGAAGTCACCCTTATGATATGTGTATCATCACCGCTGAAAGCATACTTGTTTTTTCATCTGTAACCACATCAAGTGATAAACCCTTCACTATAGGCAACAACTTTAGAAAAATCAGCACAGTCATCGTATACATTTCGTTCAGTATTTATATCAACATCTGAACTTTCTGCAAAAACTCCCTGAACACTCACGGCACAAATAATAATAGATAATATAATTGATAATAATTTTTTCATATGTAAACTCCAAATTATATTTGATTCTCTACTCAAAAGTATAGACCGTTTTTCCGTTTGATTCCATGGTCTTTTAAGATCAATCATCCTTTGATTTTTGCTTCCCTAAACCTTAACAATAAAGTTTTTTTCAGACATTATGAACTTTCCGTCTATCAAAACATCAGCTAAACTTAAAAAGCCGCATAATGTCCTTATCCTCTTTAGCCATTTCATATAACTGTTCAAATGTATATCCGGAATAAACAGTTATGTTTTTTCCTAAACTTATAATCTCTTCTGCAAGGTCAGCCAACGCCCCGGCCTGACAAAACGGCTCGCCTCCGGAAAAAGTTATTCCGCTCAGCAAAGGGTTTGCTTTTAAATTCTTCCAAAACCTGTCCGCTGTCTACAATTGTTCCTCCGTTAAAATCATGGGTCTGAGGATTATGACAGCCATAACAGTGATGCGGACACCCCTGAACAAACAAAACAAAGCGTATTCCGTCACCGTCTGTAATGGATTCTTTACAACTCCCGCTATTATTTTTTAACTTGCTCACTCAACATTCCCCATTTCATTAATGGCGGCTCTTTTTTGCAACGTAAGCAATATCAACAATATCTATAACGCCGTCTTTGTTTATATCCCCGTCCCTGACACTTTTCCAGTCCTTATCTTCAAGTTCAGATTTATCAAAAATAAGTCAATATTATTTTAACATCGTTTTCATTTACGGTTCCGTCACCGTCAACATCTCCTAAAACGGCAGCCTTCAATACAAGTTCGATTTCAGTTGAAAGATTATAATCAGTATTCTCTGCCTTTATCTTAAACTTACTGCCATCTTTAAAATCGCTGTATATTTTGATAACTCCGTCTTCTGAAATTTCTAAATTTCCAATTTCACTTTCAGCTATAGAGAATTTAACACTGCCATCAAATTTTCTCACCTATTTGGTCAGATATAAACCCAATATACTGATACTCAGAAAAATCATATCTTGGAATTATAAGCTCGTTTTCCCTTCAATATTTATCTTCACCGGCTTTGCTTCTCCAATTACAGCAGATACCTTTGCAATTAGAGGCGTCCACCAATTCTGTGTTTCAGGAAAAATCGCTTTTTTATATACTTAGTTTGATTTAGTTCTGAAAGCCTATACGAAACCTTTGTCCATTTTTCCCGGAGCTTCTAAATAATCACAGTTAACTTCCGGTTTGCTCCATGTGTTTCCGTCTGATGAAATCTCAAATTTAAAATCAGTAAGTTCTTCTCCTGCAAAAAAATATGATATTATTTCAGCTTCATCAGAGTATGGTATTGAATAAATAACCTCGGCTTCACCGTCACCCGCTCTTTGAAAAGTAGTAAAGTCATCGTAAAAAGCGTCCCCGGCTCCCATCATCAGGAATCAAATAAGCGTAAACATTATTATATGAGTATAATTCAGCCAAATTCTCGCACTCATAATCAATATCAGGGTCAAACGATGAACCCGGAGTTTCACTCGGCATCGGTTCTTCAGTAGGAATAGATGTAGGAGTCGGAATCAAATCCGGTACCTCTGTTGGCGTCGCACTAGGTTCGCTCTTAACAATATCAGAATCATTTTTTGTTTACTATCCAAATCGTTTTCTGAAACAGGATATGCTTTTTGTCCTTGCCTAAAACCTTCATCTGTTCCTCAGATTCAACAGGATTCAGCGTATTAATAAGATTCCAAATTAGCTGTGCCGTTTCAGCTCTGCTCATATCATCTTTAGGTCTAAAACATTGGTTTTCATCACCGTTGATCACACCTGATGAATAAAGTCTATAAACATAATCAACAGCATAGTCAGAGATTATATTTTCATCTTCAAATGTTATTTTAAGTCTGTATGAATCAAGTGATATACCCATTGCGTCAATTCCGCGGCACACTATAGCCGCCGCTTCTTCACGGCTGATATAAGAATCAGGTCTGAAAGATTCATCATCATATCCATTGACCATTTTTCAAATTTAATGCGGCCGAAACATACGGCGCATACCATTCAGAATTATATGTATCAGAAAACGGCAAAGATATATTATTTTCAGATACATCTGCTTCCAAAGCCGTAATTATAAATTTCAAAAATTCCGCTCTTTGTAACACTGTTTTCAGGTTTAAAGCTTCCATCCTCATATCCATTAACTATACCCAAGTTATAAAGTTCAATGACAGCATTTTTTGACCAGCTTTCATCATTTATATCATTAAATATATCTGTTGGTTTATTTGTTTCCTCAGGTATAACAGTTGGTATATTATTTGAAGGTTCCATTGTAGGAGAAACCCCGGTAGTAGAGTTTGTTCCGCCTCCAACGGTTATTGAACCGCCGGATCCTCCGCCTCCCCGGAACTTCCTCCTCCGGAGTTCTTAGCCTTTATTGATAAACTCACGTTTTTATTCAAATCATTATATTTTGTGTAACCCATACCGCTGTCAATGAGCACAGCTTCCAACAAAGTAACCTGAGTATTTCCGCTCTTTTTGCCACAAAATTCACCGTTGTCAATAGACTGCTCTTTGATATTTGAATTATCAGAAGAGCTGACCGCTAATTTAAGAATCCCGTCTGAAACCTTTTCAGCAGTAACAACCTTGTCCTTTTCTTTTAAACTATATGATTTATATGTAAGAAAATTTTCATCATAGGAAAACACCAGTTCAAATCCATATAGATTTTCAGGCTGACCTTGATACATCCAGTTTTTACATAAGCGGCATCTCCCACAGTTAAACCTGTCACAGGATTAGAAACACTAAACACAGCCTGTCCTTCAGTTTCATAAGGTGCCGGAAGTTCAACTCCATAAGCCGTAACAGAAACGGTAATTAAAACTGCTACTAAAATACATAATAAGAAACAACTCTTAAACTTTTTTCATAATACCCCCATAGAAAAACAAAAAAATAAGGCGGAATAATTTTCTATTATTCCGCCAGATTCTGAATTTATCTTTCATAAAACGCTTTGTAACCTTTATAAGCCATATAGACATCCAGCTTTCCGGCAATCTCGTAAGGAGAGTGCATCGAAAGAATCGGAACCCCAACATCTACAACATCCATATCTAAATTAGCAACAAAACCGGCGATAGTTCCGCCGCCGCCGCCGTCTATCTTGCCTAACTCGCCTGACTGCCATTTTACATCATTTTCATTAAATATCTTTCTAATTTGAGCCATAAGTTCAGCGTTTGCATCACTTGAACCGCTCTTTCCGCCCGAACCGCTGTATTTCATAACACCAATACCGCCGTTAACCAAAGAAGCATTTCTCTTTTCGCTCGCTTCAGGGAAGTTCGGGTCAAAAGCCGCACATACATCTGCAGAAAGACAAATTGAGTTTGATATTGTGTCACGCAGTTTAATATCGTTATAATTTTCAACTGATTTATCAACAATCTTTGCAAGTACGTTCTCAAAGTATCTGGAACGCATACCTGTATTGCCTACGCTGCCAATCTCTTCTTTATCGACAAGCAAACATATAGCAGTATATTTAGGTTTCTTAACATCCGCTACAGACCTTAACGCGGCATATGCACAAACCCTGTCATCTTGACCATATCCTGCAACCATGCTTCTGTCAAAACCTAAATCACGAGCTTTATAGGCCGGTACAGCTTCGATTTCAGAACTTATAAAGTCTTCTTCACATATATCATACTTTTCATTGAGAAGATTCAAAATATTATACTTAACTTTTTCCTTCACATCTTCTCCGCAGTCTTTTCCTTCAATGTTTCCCAATATAATATTCAGGCTTTCCCCTGGAATGGCTTCTGCCAGTTTCTTTGCATTTGGTCTTTAGCAAAATGCGGAAGCAAAAGTCAGATATTACAAAAGTTGGGTCGTCATCCTCTTCGCCAATTGAAATTTGTATCTGTGTTCCATCCTGCAGCGTTGCAACCCCATGCAGAGCAAGAGGTATAGTTGTCCACTGATACTTTTTTATACCGCCGTAGTAGTGAGTTTTTAAAATATGCAAAATGACTGTCCTCATATAAGGGATTCGGCTTCAAGTCAAGTCTTGAGAATCGATATGAGCGCCTACAATTGATGTGCCGTTTGTAATATCCTCCGAACCGATAACTGCCGCAACTATTCCTTTTCCGCGGTTAACAGTATAAACTTTGTCTCCTGCTTTTAATGAATCCTTTGAGCTGAGAGGCACAAATCTATTAGTTTCCAAATATTTTTGAGCGTTTACTGCAAACTCACGTTCTGTCTTAGACATATCCAAAAAAGACCTGTATTCACTGCTGTAAGCCGCCATGTTCTTTTATCCGTTTCACTCAATGATGAATACTGATTCTTGTTTTCATAAAAAAGATTCTTTTCAGTTTCGTTTGACATAATAATACCTCCTATTTATATTTACACTATTCATAAAGCTCTTTGTATTTTTGGTAAGCGGAATTCACTCCGGTAACATAGTTTTTGTCTCCGCAAAAGGAATATCTGAAAGTCCGCCTTTACCATCCTTATATCTTTCATCTTTCAGCCAGCTGTCAACATTACCAATACCGCCGTTATAGGCGGCAATAGCCAGGCTTATATCGCCTTCATACTTATCAAGAAGCCATGATAAGTAATATGTGCCGATATGTATATTTATATCCGGAACATATAAGTCATCCGGCAAATTAACTTTCAAATCAAGTTTTTAGCACAGTCCGAAGCCGTCTCTGTCTGAAGCTGCATAAGCCCGTACGCTCCGGCTTGGGATACTGCATACTGGTCGAACTTACTTTCGGCTTTTATAACCGCGTAAACTAAATATTTATCAACATCATACTTTTTGGAGTATTTTTTCAACCAAGTTTTGATATTTTATTTGATAAGTCTGCGCTGTTATATTACTTCCTATACCCGAAAGCGCATTATTTATTCCTGAAACACAGCTCCTAAACAGAAAAGCTGATAATAATATAATAACTATTACACCAAAAACGGCAGCCACAGCACACCCTTTTATTGCCTTTTTTCTTCGGAGGCCTGCGCCGTGTTCTGTCAGGTATTCTCATATATTTCAACCTCAAATCATTATTTTACGTATTCAAACTTATCAACTCTTTATAAATACCTGTTACACATATTCTAAGTTCATCAATATTTTTCATAATTATTTTCTATAACATAATCTGCTCTTTTTTATTAATTCTTCATCAGAAAACTGATTTTTTATACGTTCCAAAATTTCTGATTCATCCATACCATCCCGCCGCATTACGCGTTTGATGATAATTTCCCGGCTGGCTGTAACAACAACAGACTTGTCGTATTTTATATTAAAATCATCAGAAAATAATAATGGCACATCAAGCACAATCATATCACCCGAACCGCTGGCAGAGATATACTTATCAATCATATTCTGCATTTTTATAAAAATATATTTATGAGTAATGCAGTTTAACACGTCAAGTTCAGCTTTATTATTAAAAACAATTTTAGCCAATTCTTTTTTTCTGTTTATAGTTCCGTCGGAACTTAAAATCTTCCTGCCGAAATGCTCAAACAGTTTCAAAATATGCCGGAGTATCCTTATCAAGAACAGTTCTGGAAATCTCGTCCGCGTCAATAGTATATGCGCCCAACTCTGATAAAATGTGGGAAACGGTACTTTTACCGGAACCGATAACTCCTGTAAGCCCAACAATAATCAATCAGCCCAACTCCTACATACATACCAATATATTATAACACATACTATCATTTCCTATCAAGCAAATCAAAAATTGTTCTCAAAGATTTAATATAATTGAAACCTGCTGTAATATTTTTGTTATCATATTAAACAATTATTTTGTATCATACCAGCTATGACCAACGTTCAGATCAACAATAAGCGGAACTTTCAGCTTAGCCGCATTTTGCATTTCTTCTCTCACAACCCTTTCTACCGCTTCTTTTCATCGCTTACAGCTTCTACTATAAGTTCGTCATGAACCTGCAGAACAAGCTTGGATTTAAGTCCTTCCCTTTTAATCTGTTATACACGTTTACCATGGCAATTTTATTATATCTGCGGCAGTTCCCTGTATAGGAGCATTCATAGCGACCCTTTCGCCAAATGCCTGGGTTATTTTATTGCTTGCTTTTAAGCTCGGGCAAATATCTCCTTCTGTTATACATAGTCGTTACATACCCGTCTTCTTTTGCTTTTTCAACAATATTCTTCATATATTCATCAACTTTTGGATAATGCTCCAGGTAATGTTTAATATACTGATCCGCTTCTTTTCGTGAAATCTTTAAATCCTGAGCAAGTGAAAAAGCGCCAATACCATAAACTATTCCAAAATTAACAGCCTTAGCTCTGAAACGCATGGTGGAATCAACCTCATCTAAAGGCACATCAAAAACTTGAGAAGCCGTTTGTCTGTGAATATCTATATTATTTCTAAACGCTCCGCACATATTCTCATCACCCGAAATATCTGCAAGCACTCTTAATTCTATCTGTGAATAGTCAGCGTCTACCAAAACTCTGTTATCACCCCTCAGCCGTAAACATTTTCCTGATTTCACGGCCAATATCAGTTCTGACCGGAATGTTCTGCAAATTAGGCTCAGTACTGCTGATTCTTCCGGTTGCCGTAACCGTCTGATTAAAACTTGAATGTATGCGTCCTGTCGAAGGGTTAATTATACTTATCAGACTGTCAACATATGTTGAGTTAAGCTTTGTCAGAGTTCTGTATTCCATTATATCTTCAATAATGGGGTGTTCACCCATCAGCTTATTTAATACATCAATATTTGTAGAATAACCGCTCTTAGTTTTTTTACCGTGAGGCAGCGACAGCTTTTCGAACAATATATTTCCAAGCTGCTTCGAGAATTAATATTAAATTCCTCACCCGCATAATCATATATTTCAGAAAGTTAATACTTCTATTCTGGATTTAAGCATATTTCCAAATTTTTCAAGCTCACTCTTATCCACGTACATACCGGTTATTTGCATATCTGCAAGAACTTCAACAAGCGGAAGTTCTATTTTATAATAGAGGTCTTCCTGCTCATTCTTTTTTATATCAGCTTCAAAAAAAATTCTTTAGCTTTATTATCGCCGCTAAAACTCCGGCGTCATCATTCGAATCTTCATTGCCTAAATCCATAGAAATTTGTCCGTCCTCTTCTATATTTGAAGAAGGCATATTCATACCTAAATAATCGGAAACACAAAATATCTAAATCGTATTTTGTTCTTGTTGGATTATTTATATATGCGGCAATCAAAACATCAAAACCTATCCCATTAAACTTTATATTTTTTATCGTTTAGGCGTATAATATCATTTTTTTATATCATATCCGAGTTTTGATATGCGTTCATTTTCAAAAAAGCTTTTTAAAAAATTGTCATCACACGTACAGCAGCAAACCTTCTTGCTGTCTATAGAAAAAAAGTACATTTTATCCATACCGCTGTTTAGATAATAATAAACGCTGTCAGCATCCTTTAACATAATTTCAGCGCCGCTTATATCTATTTTTTTCACAGTCGGAAGAAATAGTTTCTATCACACGCTCTTCCTCCGCGACGCCTTTTCAGATTAAGTCTTTTCAAAAGACTTAAAGTTTAATCTAATAAATATTTCACTCAGCTTTTTTCGTCAGGCTCCTCAAACTTATAATCTTCAAACTTGAAATCTATGGGAACGTCGCGAATAATCGTGGCTAATTTCTTGCTAAAAAGCCATATCTTTATCATTTTTAAGTTTAGTTCTGACAGAGTTAGTAACTTCAATTTCATCTATCTTATCGTATATATTTTCTATGCTCTGATACTTTTCAATAAGTGAAACAGCTGTTTTTTCTCCAACTCCTTTTACACCCGGTATATTATCGCTTGATCTCCTGCCAACCCTTTAACGTCAATATATTCGCTCGGTGTAACCCCAAAATTTTTCAATCACAGCGTTATAATCGTATGGAGTGGTGGTTGTATTACCCATACGGTCACTACTAGCTTAACTACAGTATTATCTGAAGAGAGCTGCAAGTCATCTTTATCTCCTGTAAGGATGCTGCATGAAACATCATTTTCATCACAGATTTTTTTTTGACACTGTCCCTATAATATCATCAGCCTCATATCCTTCAAGTTCAATACATTTGCAGTCCATAGCGCCGAGAACTTCTTTCATAATCGGTATCTGAACGATAAAATCATCAGGCGCGGGCTTTCTTTGCGCTTTATAATCATCAAACATTTTATGCCTGAAAGTGGGAGCCTTTAAATCAAAAAGCTACTCCAAGATAATCAGGGAGTTTCCTCCTCAAGATATTTTAAAAGTATATTTAAAAAGCCGTATACAGCATTTGTAGGCGTGCCGTCAGGAGCGCTGAGTGGACGTATTCCATAATACGCCCTGTTAAGAATGCTGTTTCCGTCCACAATCAATAGTCTCTTTTTCTCAGACATAGTATAATCCTCCGAATTGTCATAATGTGTATATGATAACACACATTACTAGGGAATTCAATCAAATTTTTATTTGGCAATCAGATAATAAAAATAATTATTGAAGTTAGCTTTCCAAATATTTTGATATAATCTGATACGCCGCGTCTATGTCGCGTTTATCGACAATTTCAGATGAGGTATTCTTATTTTTTACCGGAATATCAAGCTCAGCAGTCAGAATTCCTTTTCCCTTAATATTTACACTTGTAATATCTCCGTCATCAATCTTCTTAGCTATAATTTCACATTTTATATCATTATCTTTGTTCTCAATATTTAAATTGTCTTTCATGGACATGAGCTTTATTGCTATAGACCTGTCATGACATGTTGAATTAATTAGGCATGGTATAAAACATCCGCTGCCTAATTTATATTGTTCTTCTTCAATTGTATCTAGAGTTATTGCCTCGTCAAACTCATCATCTGAACCAAAGCTCAGCTTTTGCTCCCCTAAGCCCAACCTGCTTTTGAACTGTAAACACACAAGTTATGCTGCAATCATAGTCCGCTTTCAACAGCGCAGCTAAAACAGCACAGCAAGCCCGCTGTCCTATCGCTTTGTTTGAAACGCCATATTCACCAAGTTCAGTATATTTGCTTTTAAATCCTGCAAAATCTCCTATCAAAACTTCACTCTCAGCAGCCTGTTTATTATCAGCGCCAATATCAATAAACAAATCTTTCAGGCACACAAGTTTTTCACGCTCTTCTTTTGTTGATAAATGAACAGCCTTAAGAAATAATGCCAGGAATCATTTTATCTCCCACAACAACCGATTCTGAAACTATCGACTGCGGCCTGATTATTCCAACCGGTTCAAAACTCAAAAATGCTCCGCCGCCTTCTTTATAACCACTGATTATAAATCCAGGCTCATCCATGCTTGCCATAATCAAAATATTCTTATTATTTTTTCCATGCTTTTTTTGCTATTATATTTGCCTATATTATCAACTTTTATTTCATCACAGCTTGACCTTATCTCAGACAATATTACTTCACGCACTTGCCTTTCCCGTCCTGAAACACCAAACGCTTCTGACAAATGCTTTAACAAATTCATATCTACTTTGCTCATTTAATCACCATCCATTATTAATTAATTTCTGCTTCATTGTTATAAATCGGCTTATTCTCAAATTGAAAAGTGTTTTTTACAGCCGCTGCCACTAAATCTGAAACGTTCTCAACATCCGATGTTTTCAAAACTTCCACATTTGTGTGCATATACCTAAGCGGTATTGAAATCAACAAAACCTGTACGCCTTTACCAACAGTTTGAATTGCCCAAGCGGTAGTTCCTGAAGCTCCTCCGGCAACTTCAATCTTATGATTTATCTCATTTTCTTCGGCCAAATCGATCAATTTTAGTGCCTTATCATAGTCAACATTTGGTCCTCGCAGAATAATGGCTCCGCTTCCCAGTTCAAATACACCGCAGTCATCCTTTGAGTCTACAGTGGTTCCATGAGTAACATCAACCACTATTGCCAAATCCGGCTCAATTCCATAGGTGCTTGTAAACGCACCTCTTAACCCAACCTCTTCCTGGGTAGAAAACACAACATAAACATCATTCTTTAAAGCTGACTCTTTAATCTTTTTAAGCGCCATAATTATTGCTGACATACCTGACCGATTATCCAGCGAGCCCGAACAGATATTGTCGCACAACAAATTCGTAACCTCATAGTCAAAGACAATGTGGTCGCCTATTTTAACTATACTCTCCAAACTTTCTTTCTGAAGTCCTGTGTATATTCTTAGCTCCTCAATTGCAGCATTTTTCCCACCGCCGTCTTTTGGAACCATAATTACACCGGGTATCTGTTTCTGACCATTTATTTTAACTCGCAAACCCGGCAAAATTCTAACGTCAATACCGCCGACCGCAACAAATTTAATCTCACCGTCTTCTGTAATCTCAGACACCAAAAAACCTACTTGGTCCATATGAGCTTCTATCATAATTTTTTGTTTCTCTTCATTTTCGGACGACGTTCCTGTAATTTTACCAATCACATTTCCCATATTATCTATGTTTGTTTCGTCACAATACTTTGATATAATCTCAACTGCAAAATCTGAAACGGCAGACTCATGTCCGCTGACTCCATATTTTCAGTCAATTCAGTTATTAATTCAGCTGTTTTCATAATTTCTCCTTTTTTCTAAAATCATAATATTTTTTTATCAAGCATATAATTTTATATATTTAGCTCAGCAAAAAAGTATTAATTGGAGGCCTACATATATGAAAAAATTTTTTTGATACCGGAATACCAAATGTAGTAAGCAATGTAAATCAGATAAAAATATCAAGAAGATATAAAAATAACGCTTCTGAGTTTATAACAAGAAACAGAGCTTCAATGATTCTTTGTATTGTATTGCTGCTGCTCGGCGGTATAGCCGGAGGAGCTGTCTATACATGGCTCCCTCAAGACTTGAAAAATCAAATTTTTTCATATATGCAAAACTACTTCCAAGGTTCTGTTATTATTGGAGTATCACATTCCCGAAATATTTAAAACTGTAATCTATGAACATATTATTACCGCTTTCATAATTTTTCTATCAGGAATGTTTATTTTTTTTATCACCTCTAAGCTTTATCAGACTGTGTTCAAAAAGGATTTACTATAGGATTCTCCCTAACATTTCTTGTTTCAAGATATGGGGCAAAAGGAATAATATTTGGTCTTTTTATCAATTATAGCATGCAATGCATTAATAGTCACTGCTATGATATGGTTTACAATAACTGCATCTGAAACAGGAAAAACTGCAAGACACGGACGCAAACTGAATAAATTATCCCGAGATAAATACACAAAAATTCATTCCGGTCGGAAAAAACCTGCTTAAACTTCTTCTCAGCCTAGTCATATTTTTTTGGCAATAGCCCTGATTTCAGCTCCTATTGAAAGTTTTGTAGGTCCCGGATTGCTAAAAAGCACTCTACTCTATTTTTAGCAAGTTTGCATAATTTTTAAACATCAGAATAATGCCTGAACTTATTAGGGAGACACTCCATATTCAGCTTTAAAAGCTGTAGCAAAATAATTGCTGTCATTAAATCCGCAGCGTGTAGCAACATCTGTTATAGAACTATACTTATTGCTTTTTTAAGTAATTTGACTGCCTCACGCAAGCGGTATTTCGCAAGATATTCCTTAAACCCAAAACCTGTCTCTCTCTTAAATTTTTTAGAAAAATATGTTGGGCTCATATTTATATAGTCTGCTGTCATATTTAAAAGTTATCTGACGGTTATAATTTTTACATATAAAATTTATCGCCTGCTGAATAACCTCGTTTAGAATATTATCACTGTCTCTTGCTACATGTGATTTATTTTTATATGTTCTTAACATGTCTATCAATATTTGGTTTATTATACTTTTCAGCACAATGTCAGACATGCTGTCAGGAGAAGTTACTTCTTTATGAATATTTGAAAACTTTGTTTTTTAACTGGTTCCTGACAATTTCCGGAATATGCACAACCATAGAATCAATATTTTTTAAAGCCTGAGAATCATCACAAATATCAAAATAACTTTTTAACTATGCTGTCCGGGGAACATTAAAACAGTCCTTTTTGTGACTAGTATTATCCCCAGCCACTGTCCTATGTATTCTTCCGCTTCTAATAAATACTAAACTTCCTGCACTGAGATTATATAGCTTTGTGTCAACAAAATTTTACTGCTTCCTTCTTCCAAATAATAAATCTCATTGTGTCTGTGAAAATGTGGATTTGTCTCATAATTTCTCTGCCGTCGGACAGTTGAGATTGTTATCTTATCATCCTGGAGCATTATTATCCCTCAATCTTATATCGTGTATAGTATACAATAAAATTATAATTTTACATGTTTTTTGTATTAGTTTTATCATTCTTTTTATAAACTGATTAATACTATTTTTGTATTCCTTTGGAGTTCTTCCATACGCTGCTTTAAACATGCGGTTAAACGTTCTCTGACTGTCAAAACCCGAAAGCTGACTTATTAAAGTTATATTTTCATCAGTTGTACGTATCAAATTTGCTGCATATTCCGCCCTAATTAACCCCAAATAGTTTCTTAAATTAATTTTAAACTTTTGGGCAAAAATCCTGGAAATATAACATTCGCTTACATTAAAATGCTGAGACAAAAGCTCTGGTACTCGGTTCTGTAAAATTTTTCTTCAACATATGTAACAATCTTGTACGAAATATCTGTCACAGGGTCAGACGGCAAATGTTCAAGTTTCATTATTTCCATTATGTACGACATAATAACGCATGCCCAAGAAAATTTAACCTCGAAGGAATCATCAGGAGAAATACATGTAAGAGCAGTTTTAAATTTTTTATTTATCGACTCCCTGCTTATAATCGGATTTTGAGGCCTAAAGTTTTTTAAATCAGGAAATAAATTTCCAAACAATTTAGGATCACACATAACAATTAATACCTCTGAATTCTTTTTTGTCTATAGAATAAAAAAGAATGCACTGTATCTGGGAATATTACAGTCATAAACCCCTCTGTTACTTCAAAATCCTGATTCTCAATCTTTAAATGCTGAAATCCTTTATATACATATACAATTTCTATATATTTATGCATATGCTCAGGAAAATCAAGCTCGTAATTGTTATGTTTTACGGTTAAGTCAGATTTTCTAATCTCGTATGCCGGAAGCATTTTTCCTTACCTCCAATCCAGCTATATTTTGTCTAAAACTTCATACAAATTGACTTTAATTATAGCACTAAAAGTGTTATAGTTCAAGTATGAACTAATATATTTTTAAGGAGGAAATTTTATGATTATACGAAAAGTATTATCTGCAATCACCGCGGCAGCAATGCTGGCAACTACACTGCCGATTACCGTTGCATTTGCCGACAATGGAACCGAAAACAAACCAACCGAACAAGCTGTATCAGCTGCTGAACAAATCAGCGAACCTATTGTGGAAGACGCTGAACTTGCTGAAACGCTTCCATATCAGGACACTTCTCTTTCATTTGAGGAAAGAGCCGCTGATTGGTGGCCAGAATGACGCTTGAAGAAAAAGTTTCTCAAACAGGACGAAGCGCACTGGCTATAAAACGGTTGGGCGTCTCCGCTTATTATTGGAGCGAAGGTATACATGGTGTTGCAAGACAAGGCAAAGCAACAAGCTTTCCTTCAAGTCTTGCTATGTCAAATACCTGGGACAGACAGCTTGTATATGAAACGTCTGACATAACATCCACAGAGGCAAGAGGAAAAAAACAATAAGTATAATTTATCATACTGGAACCCAACAATAAATCTTGCCAGGGACCCAAGATGGGGAAGAAATGAGGAATCATACGGTGAAGACCCATATCTTACATCTGAAATAGGAGCTAAATCTGTTGAAGGTATGCAGGGCGGAGATGAAAAAGTATCTTAAAACAATAGCAACCCTTAAACATTTTGCCGCTAATAACTGTGAAGGCGAAAGACAAAGTGGAAGTTCTGTTATGTCAGAAAAAACTTTTTAGAGAATATTATACAAGAACATTTAAAGATATAGTTGAAAGCTCTAATCCGGCATCTGTCATGAGTGCATATAATGCACTCACTTTAAGCAGAAACGGAGAAGTTTTTTCTGACTATATCGCTTCCAGCTGCTAACAAATATCTGCTGACAGATTTATTGAGACGCACATGGGGATTTTCAGGTTATGTAGTCGGAGATTGCGGCGCGTGGGGAAATCTTTTCGAAAAACAATCTATGAGACAGAAACTGTTTCCGGAATTTAATTTAGATAATATTACTGCACCCATGGCGGTTTCAAAAGCATATAATGCAGGAAACAACCTTGACTGCGGTTCCATAGCTCAATCAAGCACCTATGAATCAATTAAACAAGGATGGATGAGTGAAGAGACTCTAGATGTAGCCGTATACAACCTATTTCTTGCACGTATGAAAACAGGTGAATTTGACTCAAATGTTGAATATCAAAAGATAAAAAAGCGATGTAATAGAAAAAAGATGAGCATGTTGCAAAAGCCGAAGAAGCAGCTGAAAAGAGCTGGGTTTTACTTGAAAACAGAAATAATACGCTTCCTCTTAAAAATACTGTATCTAACGTAGCAGTTGTGGGAAATCTGGCTGATAAACTGACGCTTGGTGATTATTCAGGAATACCAACAAAAACAACAACTCCGTATCAGGGTATGAAAAACGAAATCCAAAAAGCATTAACTCTAATGCTAATATTGAACTCATCGAGAAGTAAGCGACAGTACACCGTTGTTTAATATTAAAGTATAACTCTCGTTCTTGAAGATGGAAAAACAAGAACTGTTGACTTGTCAAAAAGCGACAAGCGTTAGAGGAATGACTTTATCAGGTTCAAACCTTAAAGATGTCACTAAATCAGGTATGGCTGTTGTAAAAAGATGTTGACTTTTCTAAAGTTACAGACGTAAAAATAGAAGCGGCATCAATGCCCGGTATGCCTAACGCGTCTGTAAATATCAGCTTCAGCAATCTGACGCAGAATGTTGCAACTATCGACATAGCAAATACAGACAGTCCTGATACTTATATTACAAACGAAGCTCAATATACAGGAGCCGACGGTGGATAACTCTACAGCTGATATGTATATTGCCAATAAGCGCAAGTGCTGACTTCTCAGTGGAGAGAACTACAAGAATTCTCTTGATGCAGATTATATTATATGCAGGAACAACGACTGCTGATTCCAAAGAATCTAACGACAGAAGTTCAATAGAATCTTCCTATATCACAAGCACATGTTCAGATGATTTGTGACCCAGTTATCCGGAAAAGACCATTGTAGTAATGTCTACTGTAGGACAAATCAATGCAGAACCATTTAAAGATAAATGTGCCGCTATGTTTATGGACTTCATATAACGGACAGACGCAAAGGAGGCCTTAGGAAAAATACTGACCGGAAAGGTTTAATCCATCAGGTAAATTGACCACTACATGGTATACTTCTGAAGATTTGCAGAAGATGCCTCTGGGCTCGCCAAAACAAAATGTTAAATGGTGTAGCAGACTATAACTTTACAAATTATGAAATAGTTCAGTCTGAAAAACTATCCCGGAAGAACATATCAATATTATTCAGGAACACCTGTATATCCGTTCGGCTATGGCACAAGTTATACAAATTTTTGTATACTCGAATATAAAGGCTGACAAAACCAGCGTTGACGCCAATGATACTGTCAGAATTACTGCAGATATAACTAATTCCGGTTCTGTTGACGGCACCCGAAATAGCTCAACTTTTATGTTACAGTTCAGGGGCAGACGGAAAAACTTTGCCATTAAAACAACTCAAAGGTTTTGAGAGTTGAATTAAAGGCCGGCGAAACTAAAACAGTTTCATTTGATTTAAATATATCGGACGTATATTTCTTTTGATGAAACAACTCAGTCCAATTATGTAGTAAACGGTGCATTACCATTAAAGTTGGTTCAAATGCAAATGATGCTAATGCTCTTTCTACCACTGTAAATGTGAGCGGAAAGCATTTCTAAAAATGTTAAAAACGTACACGCAGTACCTACCGGTATAAAAACTTTACGGTGCTGTAGCTAAGGGAGAAACAAGTGTTGCGCCTGCCAACTATATTGAATCAAACGCATCAGCAGCACTTCAAGACGATACGCTGATAACTGATTTATCAACACTAAGCAATGCTACAGTTACTTATACAAGTTCTAATGAAGATGTAGCCAAAGTTGACAGCAATGGTAAAGTTACAGCTTCAAATATTGAGGGAACAGCTTTAATAACAGTTACAATCACACCTCAATCAGGAACTCCTGTGACAGATTCATTCCCAGTAGTAACCCAGCTAAAAGAAAAGGTTGCTCCTGAAGTTACCGCATCTTATTTAGAAAAACTGGAAAATGCGTTTAAAAGCATGCCCGGAAATTGCTTATCTGCCTGAAAACTGGGAAACAATTTTAAGTGTTTATAACACAGCCAAAACTGCTATTGAATCAGAACTCTTAGAAGAAAACCTGCCGGGTATTTTGAAACAAGCAGCAGCAGACTTAAAAAGCTGTGCCAACTATTGAATTAGCTGAAACATATAATATAAAATCAACAAATCCGAGCATATTGGTAGATAATAGAATTGATTACTCAAAGGCAGGAATCGGTGAATATACAGCTTCGAAACCAAAATATCCGGAACAATCACTGTTGATTCACCATGCACAGTTGATTTAAAAGCATTAAATAATGATGTTTCTGTTGATAATTCAAAACTGATTTGGACAGTTGAAAAGCTTGACAGCTCTTCAAGAAAAGCTCCTGAAATAGATAGCTCAACAGGAAAACTCACCATATACGAAAACGGCGTATTTAAAGTTTCAGCAAAAATTATACTGACAAAGAGTGCGGAACAATTATTGTATATGCCAATTTACAAATCGAAGGTGAAAGCGCTGACAACGGCGGCGGTGCTAATTTAAGTGACGCAAAACAAGGTGCCAGCGGAGGTCTTAACGCCGGCAGCACAAAAATTACTGGTTAAGATTTGATGGTGTAAAACTTGATAAACTCACCGATATAACTTTCCGTGTATCACAGCTTGAAACACCAAGTGAAATTAATGTATCACTCAGTCCTAATACAAACAGAATTATAGGAACTGCTACAGTGCCTGTAACCGGAGCTTGGACAAACTGGACTGAGGTTAATGTTGGAATTAACAGAAATGAGCTTTCAAAACTAAATCTTGATGCTAACGGATGCGGGACAATTTATGTACAAACTAACACATCAAATTTAGATTTTATGAAGCTAAACCATATCAATGCAAATATAGATATCGTTGACCAACCCGGAGGAAAAACCAAAGTGAGTGTTCCTTATGAATCCGGCGTTTTTGGTAGCCGCTTCATATGAAAACGGCGCACTTAAACATCAAACGGTTCAGGAATTCTCTGCACCCGGAGATTATATATTTGACGGCTTCAAAAAAACGATGAGGGTAACATTCTTTACATGGGAAAACTTAAACAATATTACTCCTCTTGATAAAGCAGTGAAACATGTATATCACGAACCTGAAGTAAAAACACTGACGCTATATAGTTTCGATGACCCTGCTTTTAATTCCTTCTTCGGGTCATCTGACGGTACCAAACTGACCAGCGGAACCGGTATGGACGGTATCGGCGGCTGGAACACTGAGGCAAAAAGACGGGAAATATACTTATAATGGTACCTCATATACTTTTTAAAAAGAGGTTTAAAGGCGGTCGCGGCAGTGAAACCGAAAGATGTATATATTTACACCTGACGTAGACGGCGCTATGACTGTTTTTATTTGATGCGAGTTCTGACAGGTACATTGTTGCCAGTCAAAACGGCGTTGAATTAAAACAACAATACGGAACAGCTTCCGGTCAATTGACTGCACTTGAAGTAATGGTAAAAGCAGGTTCACCGGTATATATTTATGGTGGCGGATCAAATAAATCTATATTTGCAGTATTCTTTGATACAAAAAAACTATAGTTGAATCCTCACCGTCCCCTTCTCCTACTGCATCACCGGAACCGGAACCAACACCAAATATAACATATACAAGAAAAGTTGAATTTGAAGATTATACTAAAAATTGGTGTGATGCCGGCATGACCCATAACTCAGTAGCCGGTGCGAGCGGCGGTACTGTTATAGACAATACCAGAAATAATGACACCTTCTACTTTGGTGAACACAATATGCAAGACTTTGCAATTATAGAATTGATAGCCGGAACAAAAGAAACAGCGCCTGTAAATGTTGAGTTTTTCGCTGTTGATATGGCAGGTATAAATGTTGATACCGCTTCACAGAGCGAGATAAATAAACATCTGACATCTGCGAACAGCATTGGTTCAGCTACACTTATTGCAAGCACCAAAAACTGGAATGATTTTAAAACAAATGTAATAAGAATAAAATCCGGACTTACAGGAACCAAAGGGATATTTATGAAAGGAACAACCACAGGAAAATATTTGGGTAACTTTGATTATATGAATCTAATGTATTCAGACCCAAATATAAGCACTGCTTCATCACCGGATAACGCTGTTATATTGAATGCTTCAAATAACTCTGCAGAATTAAGTATAAATGGTGATAACCTTACTGTAACAAAAGACGGTATATCGACACAACTCAGCTATAACGAAGAATATCAGAAAAATGTTGATTTTAAAAAATTAACTGTATGGAATAATATGTTTACCGCCCTGGTGCAGGATAGAAAACCGGAAAAACTGATATAATAACCAGTCCACTTGGAAGCGTATGGGGTGAAATAACACCATCTGATTTTGCTGAAAAGCGATATTGATTTAAAAGGTAATGAGAACTTTGTTATAAATGATTTCATAGTTATAGATGACCAGCTTTATTTAGGATGTAACGACGGAATATTAATAACGATGACTTCTTGCTCAAAGTGTTATACTTTAAAAAAGCTGCTGATTTCAATATTGAAAGTATTGAATATGATAACGAAAAAAAATCTTTATCAGCAATTACAATAATAAAAAAAGAAATTGATTTAAGCAGCGCAAGACAAAAAAATATAAAAGCTGATGAAGCTTTTGAAGCTTTCAGAAAAGGTGCAATACTTGCAGACGTCAGAAGCAAAAGAAGAATTTGCAGAAGATAATTTTAATGGTTCAATAAATGTTCCTGTAGACGAGTTTGAAGCATGGCTGCAGACCCAATCCAAAGATGAAACTATAATAGTATATTGTTCATCCGGAGCCCGCTCTGCTAAGGCCGTTGAGATTGCTGAAAAACTTGGATACAAAAAGATTTATAACTTAGGAAGTATTGATAATCTTAAATAACAAAAAAAGTAACTGTTTTAGTAAAACACAAAAAATACCGCCGGCACTTCAATGCCCGGCGGTATTTATAAATAAAAGTGGTTCTATGATTAAAAAATTAGATGGCAAAAAAAACAAAGATTTTTTTTTCTAAATAACGCAAAGAAGTTTATAGAATATAATAAAAATATGTTCTATAATATTAACCTAGGTAAGAAAATAATTATGGGGGTAACGTTAAGTGGAAAAACTTAAACGAATTTTTTTAGTAAAGAACAACCGTGATTTAATTTTGGAAGGCAATGTTATACGCGCCCTATTGTTTTTAGCAATTCCGATTATAATCACTAACTTCTTGCAACAAATGTATAACCTGACAGATACATTCTGGCTCGGAAAAATCGGCACGATACCACAGGCAGCTATCTCAATGGTATCTCCTATTCAAAGCACTATGATGAGCTTTGGACAAGGAATAACAATGGCTGGCTCGATTTTGATGGCACAATACATAGGAGCCGGACGAATGAGAAGCGCTAAATCAATGGCAAACCAAATTTTTTTGTTTGCGCTATGATATTTTCAGTATTCTGCGCCGGCACGCTTTTTGCTCTAACACCAATAATTACATCTTGGATGGGAGCAGACGGCGAAATTTTTTCACTTGGCAATATTTATTTACGTATAGTTATCTTGGATACTCCTTTATTATTTATAATAAACATTTTCGAGCGGTTAATCAATCTCAGGGAAACACAATATTCCCTATGCTTATAAACTTCTTGGGGTATTGTAATAAATATGATTCTCGATCCGCTGTTTTTAATGGTCTTTCATATGGGTATTGGAGGGGCGGCAATTGCGACCCTTGGAGCTAAAATTCCATGTGCGATAATCGCACTTAAATACTTATTAAACAAAAAATAATTCTATATCTTTGATTTAAGATATATGAGACCAAAATGGAACAAAATTAAAAAAATCATTTCAGTTGGTCTGCCAACCGCATTAGGAAGCAGCGCTATGCAGTTTGGATTTGTACTTATGTCAAAGAACGTATATGTTTTCGGTTCATCCGCTATGGCTGCATATGGCGTTGGAAATAAAATTAACGGAATTATAACTCTTCCTGCTAACGCCTTGGGTTCTGCCACCTCCACTATTGTAGGCCAGAATTTAGGCGCCGGACAAATAAAACGCGCTGAAAAAAAAGGTTATAAAACAGCAACCATTGTTGGCATGGGACTGCTTTTTATAATGGGTATGATTCTATCAAGACCCGCTGTATCAACTATTATTGTAAACATATTTACATCTGATAACGCTGTTGTTCCGATGGCAGTTGATTTTATTTCTATAATGTCATTTTGGTGCTTTACTAACAGTGTATATAACTGTACTGTTGGATTATTAAACGGGTCAGGAAAAACAAAAATTACTATGATTATAGAAGCTACAAGATTATGGGTATTTAGATTTGCAACTATTTTCTTCTGCCAAAATATACTTCATATGGGTGTAGAAAGTATTTGGTATTCTGTTGTTGTAAGTAATGGGCTCTCAGCGCTCATATTATTAATAGTATACACAACAAGAATATGGGAAAAAAAGACAGTCTTGAGTTCGCAGCGTAAGTCCTGCTAAAAATAATTAACAATACATAAATTTATACTATATGTATAAAATAATGTTTAATTTTTAAAGACAATTTTGTTATAAGAAAAATTACTCAAAATATTTATATCTGTAACTTATAAGAGGAGCGTTAATCGCGCTCCTCTTAATGTTAAAATAATATTATTATGGTTTTGTAACTATTTAAAGAATAAATGTACTCCTGTGCCTGCCGCCTTATGTAGTGCATGTCGGCACCCTACCGATGCTTGCTGATTAATGTTCCTTAATTATATATTGTTTTCCATATATTTCATTGTGACAAGTTATTTTTTATTTCATCATTAACTATATTTTACTACATTCCGTGACTGCGCGCCTTACGTGGTGCCTATCGGAACCCTGCCGATGCTTGCTTGTTAATGTATCTTTATTATATATTTATTTTCAATATATTTTATAATGACAAGTTGATTTTTTAATTTAATCAATAATTATATTTTGCTGCATTCCTCGCCTGCGCGCCTTACGTGGTGCCTATCGGCACCCTGCCGATGCTTGCTTTGTTAATGTATCTTTATTATATATTTACTTTCAATATATTTTATAATGACAGGTTGTTTTTATAGTTACGTGAACAATTATATTTTGTTTAATTTGTTTGGCTTGTTTCTTACGTGATTGTTGTCTTCCACTTCATACACTTGATTTTATAATAACAGTTTATTGAATGTTTACTTTTTTTAATATACAATATAAAACAATTTACTGTTTAAGTAATTACATAAGTAGATAACATCTGTAATCAAATCTGTATGATTTATCATCTATCTAGATTAAAATACATTAATAATATATTTTATATTATTAACCTCTTTATAAAAAAGACAGCAGAATCAATCCGCTGTCATTTTAATATCATATTTATTAATTAAAGCTCTATTTATCAAATCTTTCAATTATAGCTTTAACTATTCTTTCAGAGGCATGACCGTCACCATATGGGTTAACCGCATGTGCCATTTTCTCATATTCGTTAACATTTTTCTATCAATTCTTTAGTCATATTATAAAATGTTATCCTCATTAACGCCGGCAATTTTTACTGTTCCGGCGTCAACGGCTTCCGGTCTTTCTGTTTCATTTCTTAAAACCAAGACCGGCTTGCCCAAAGAAGGTGCTTCCTCCTGCAAACCGCCCGAATCAGTCAAAAACCAAATAACCTCGCTTTATAGCATTATGAAGTTCATCAGCATTTACAGGGTCTATAAGCTTTATTCTGTCATGATTTCCTAAAATATCAAATACTACTTCCCTTACCGCAGGATTTAAATGTACAGGATATACAACCTCAACATCATCAAAAGTCATTTACTATTCTTAATACTGCACGGCAAATGTTTTTAACGGTTCGCCCAAATTCTCACGCCTATGTGCAGTCATAACAATAACCTTGTTAGTGTCCCAATTTAAAGTTTTAGTCCTTCATCAGAAAACTCATAGTCATCTTTTACCGTAGTTTTTAAAGCGTCTATAACAGTGTTTCCGGTAACATATATATTCTCTTTTGGAGTATTCTCAGATAAAAGGTTATTTTTCATTTCTTTTTTTGTAGGAGCAAAGTGCATATCCGCGATAACTCTGTTATGCGGCGGTTAATCTCCTCTGGGAACGGAAAATATTTATCATAAGTCCTAAGCCCCGCTTCAACATGCCCCAAAAAGAATTTGGTTATAATATGCGGCAAGACTTCCTGCAAAAGTAGTTGACGTATCGCCATGAACCAATACTACATCCGGCTTAACTTTCTTCATTATTTCATCAAACCCTCAAGAGCTCTGGTAGCAATATTAACTAAAAGTTTGTCTCTCGTGCATAATATCTAAATCATAATCCGGCTTTATATCAAAAATTTTAAGCACCTGATCCAACATTTCGCGATGCTGAGCTGTAACGCAAACAATTGACTCAATCCTGTCACTATTTTTTTTCAAGTTCTTTCACCAATGGCGCCATTTTTATTGCTTCCGGTCTTGTCCCGAAAATTGTCATTACCTTAATCTTCTTCATTATAGTTATCCTCCTCGGTCAACTGTTCGTCAGCATTATAGTTAATATATTCGCCGGGATCATGAAGCTCTCCCATAACCTTTATTGAAACCAATATAATCAAAAGCACTGAGCAAATTAATATCAATCCTCTGCCATATCCTTTTATAGAGATAACTACAGCAGTCATACATAAAACAGCGGTCAAAGTATATAAAATAGTTACAACCCTGCGCTGAGAAAATCCCATATCCAGCAAACGGTGATGAAGATGTCCTCTGTCAGCCTGCATAGGAGAATGACCGGTAAGCACACGTCTTATAATTGCGAACATAGTGTCAAAAATCGGCAGTCCCAATATTAAAATAGGCACTGCAAACGTGATAACAGCTGACATTTTAAGCATACCCTGCACTGATATACAAGCCAAAATAAATCCTAAAAACAGCGCTCCGGTATCACCCATAAATATCTTTGCCGGGTTAAAGTTATACGGCAAAAATCCAAATCCAGCTCCTGCAACCGCTGCTGTCAAAATGGCTACATTGAGATTATCACTGATTATAGTTAATGCCAGCAATGCAATTGAAGATATAGAGGAAACACCAACCGCTAAGCCATCTAATCCATCCAGCAAGTTTACAGCGTTACATATTCCCACAATCCAAAACATAGTAACAACGCATGAAACCCAATAGTTCATGACTATATAAGGTCCTCCGAACCATGCACTGAAAGGATTGGCAAAATGTTCAATACGAACTCCGCAGTATACTACAACAGCCGCTGCCAAAATCTGACACACAAGCTTCACAATAGGCTTCATTTCAGTAATATCGTCAATGACGCCCGTTGTAACAATTATAGCGCATCCAATTAATATGCCCATAACTTCTATATCAATTGTAGCAAAACAAGCAACGCTTACTATAAACCCATAGAATATTGCCAAACCGCCCATCAGCGGAATCGGCTTTTATGTACTCGTCTTGCATCTTTCGGAACATCAATAGCATTCACCTTATGCGCCAGCGATATTACCATAGGAGTTGCGGAAAACGCTACCAAAAAAGGCTACAACAAGCGCAAGCAGCACATATATATTATTATCGAAAATCATAGGAAATCCTCCTGAATTGATTAAGGTTCAATAAACCCTACCTTACGATATACTTTAGACAAAGTTTTCATTGCTGTCCTATTTGCCTTGTCAGCGCCGGACTTATATACTTGCTTAAGATAATCCTTATTCTTCATAAGGTCGTTATACTTGTCCTGTATAGGTCTTATAGTATCCACAACAGCCTCTGCCACAGCATTTTTTAAAGTCGCCGTAACCCTTTCCGTCAAACTCGGCTTCAATTTCATCCATGGTTTTTACCGGTTACTGCAGAATAAATACTCATCAAGTTCTCAACGCCTTCTTTGCCTTCACCGCGTTTTCACCTCACTGCCTGAATCAGTGACCGCACGCTTAATTTTTCTTAACAATCTTATCAACCGGGTCAAGAAGAAGAATATATCCATTCTCATTAGTATCTGATTTTGACATTTTTTGCGTCGGCTCCTGCAGGCTCATAATGCGAGCTCCGACCTCGGGTATATATGGCTCGGGAATTTTGAAAGTCTCGCTGTACGCGTTATTGAAACGATTCGCTAAATCCCTGGTTATCTCCAAATGCTGAGACTGGTCGTTTCCCACCGGAACCAAATCTGCCTGATACAGTAAAATATCAGCAGCCATAAGCGATGGATAAGTAAAAAAGACCTGCATTCAAATTATTAGCATGTTTTTGCCTTATCTTTATACTGGGTCATTCTTGAAAGCTCGCCCATGTAAGTGTTGCAAATCATTACCCACGCCAGCATAGAATGCGCCGGAACATGGGATTGAAAAAATATAGGGCTCTTTTCCGGGTCAAGACCTGAAGCTATAAAAGTGCTAATAAATCCATAGAGTTTTTTCTAAAATCCTTTGGTTCCTGCCTTACTGTTATGGTGTGCATATCAGCAAGCATAAAATAACACTCGTATTCATCTGTTTTTGACAGATTCACCCAGTTTCTGAGCGCTCCCACATAATTTCCCAGTGTCAATGCGCCGGACGGCTGTATACCGCTTAAAATCTCTTTTTTTGTATCCTCAAATTATTCACCTACTTCTTCTTTCAGCAAATCGCCCAAAGTTTTTTTTATTCCGCTTTCTATCCGCTCTTTTTGAAGCAGTTGAATAATTCATTCTGAAACTGCTACAAACAGCTTTATCATCAATCATAGTAGTTGAACCAGGTACAAAAGCAACACCTCTGTCTACCGCTTTCGCCATAATAGCTTTGGTATCGTATCCATCAGGCATTTCACAGAAAAGGAATATACCGCCTTCCGGAACAGTGTGACTGACTGAACTCGGGAAATACTTGTCCATACATTCACACATAAACCTGCACTTTTCACCATATGTCTCTTTTAGTTTTTGAAATATGCCCGTCTATTGAATATTTTGTTAGGAATCCATATACGACCATCTGAGCCAAAACATTTGTATGTACATCCTGAACTTGCTTACAGATAATCATTCTTTCCATAAGCTCTTTATCGCATGAAGTGAATCCAACCCTGATACCTGGAGACAATATCTTTGAGAATGAACCCAGATACACAACTCGTCCTTGAGTATCCAGCGATTTTATTGTTGGAACATCATCTCCTGCAAACCTAAGCTCTCCGTATGGGTTGTCCTCAAATATCATAAAGTCATACTGTTCAGCCAACTCAAGCAGTTTTTTTCTTTTTCTCAAGAGACATTGTGATTCCGGACGGATTCTGAAAAGTTGCAATTGTATATAATATCTTTATATTGCTATGCTGTTTCAAAAGCGCCTCAAAGCTCTTCCATATCAATTCCATCGCTCTGAACTTTTACTCCATATATTTCTGCATTATAAGAACGGAAACAATTAAGACCGCCTATAAAAGCTTGGCTGTTCACAACAACAGCGTCTCCCCTGATTCAAAAAGAGATTTTGAAGCCAAATCAATTCCCTGCTGTCCGCCGCTTACTATTATTGTCTCATGATTATCAGTCTCTTTGATAATCCCTTGTGAAACAAGACGGTTTTTTAACCCAATCACGCAAAGGTGCATATCCTTCTGTCACACCATATTGAAGCGCTATTTTTCCATTATTTTTAAAACGTCGGCAGCCACTTCCGAAAGCTCATCACACGGAAAAAGCTCCGGGTCAGGAGCTCCTCCCGCAAAAAGATATTATGCCAGGCTTATCCAGCAGTTTAAAAAATTTCACGTATTGCTGACGCTTCCAAATCGCTTTACCTTATCCGAAAATTTAGTTTTGATATCCATATTCGTTATGTCCTTCTTTCATATAGGTTTTTCTATTAAGATTACAAGGTTATATACCCTGAATTTTTCTTATGTTCTCTCTTCTTTTCTTCCGGCTGTACGTCCTGTTCTTCATTTTGCTCAGCATTATCACTGCAAGACACTATTTTATGCTTGCCGCAGCAGCTTGAGCCTGACAAACATTTTTTTTCGCAATGAAAATAGCAGCGGTTATTCCGCCGATTATACCGGCAATAATTAATATTAAACCAATACTATTTTCAATAAAAATCTTTTTTTTTTGCTTTCCTGCGGCGGCGTTCAATCTTTTTTCTTTTCTTGGCAATACTTACATTTTGCCCGTTCCTTCGCGTCACCCAAAAAATCTGCGGTCTTTTTTAACATAAGGTTCAGCAAAAGACACAGCTGAATACTCACTAAAATGTTTCATATTTATTCCTCCTGACTCTCTATTTCGGCTTCCCTGCCGCCGATTATTTTAAACAGTTTCCTCTTCCACCACCGCCACATACGGCAGATTTCTGAATTTTTTCCGCATAATCCAATCCGTATCCAACTATAAATTTATCAGGGGATTGAACGGCCTATATAATCAGGTTCAAACTCAACAGAACGACGCTCCGGCTTATCGAACATACCGCACACCTTAAGACTTTTTAGGACTCTTGCCCCTTTAAATATCCCACTAGTTTCTTTAACGTTTTTCCGGTATCAACAATATCCTCGATTACCAAAACATCATTATTTGAAACATTAAATTCTTTAACCGATTCAAACTTAACTTCTCCGCAGCTTATATCCGAATCCCCATAACTGGACGCAGAAATAAAAATTCAAATCTATATCCGAATTTTTTGTTTGCGTATTAAATCGGCAGTAAAAATTACAGACCCCTTTAAAACACATATTAAAGTAAGGCTTTGACAATCCTTATAGTCACCGTTTATTTTATCCGCTAATTCTGAAACTATCCCGGCAATATCATTTTTTCTGTAAACATTATTTCTTTAATCTTCATATTTTTCATAATGTATCACCAATATATTTTAGTAAAACGGGTCATTTTATATTTTTCATTAGCTCTTATTCCAAGTATGGCTAATATTTCTCCGTTCTCATTGCAAAACAGTGGAACACTGTCTCTTTTTCGCTCCGAATTTTCAAGTCAATGAATAAATTTTTCAATTTTTTACTTTTGCCGTTCTTATACACGGCAAATTTATCACCCTGACGCCTATTTCTAACATAAAACCGACTTGTCGAAAACGCCTCAGTAACGCCTAACTTATCGGCGTCAAGTGCAATATCGCCGTCAGAGAGCTTCAGTGCGTTTGAATTCACTAAAATATAAGATATGTTTACCCCGGCATTTTTTATATTATATAACTTATTTGGAGTAACTTCAATACAAAAATCACCATTGTTAGAAGAATTTAAATCTTTTTGAGCATTTTCGACTTCTGAACAAAACTCAAGCCAGCCATAACGTTTAACAACTCTAAGCCCTCCCGGAAGGTTTACAGCTGCTCCGCCATTGTCACTCATTAAAGCCAGCACAGAATTTATATGCTTTTTCTCAAGAGAATAATCCTGCCCCATCTCATCTCTTTGCGCAGGATATAATAAGTCTTGACAAAACTGCTCGGCTTTTTATAAGTTTCATAGAGTTAATATGTAGTGCTTTGAAATTTCCCCGGGCATCGGAGACCTTAAGCGTTCATAAAGCCTTTGAGACATATCCGTCTATAAACTCTCCGTCATCATCAAGATTATTGGCCAGATTTGATAAACTGTCTATTATACCGGGATTAAAATCCTTCTATCATTGGTATTAACTTATGACGAATTCTATTCCTAGTATAATTGTCATCATTATTTGTGCTGTCGGTTTTATATTCTAAACCGGCTTCTGCACAATACTTTTTTCTATATCGGCTCTTGTGATGTCAAGAAGCGGTCTTATAACACCATCTTCCCCTTTTATATTTTATCCCTCTGAGCTCCTGATAATCCGCTACCGCGGATTACTCTCATTAAGACGGTCTCCGCCTGGTCATTCTTGTTATGGGCAGTTGCTATATAATTTATATCATTCTCTTTACATATGCGCTGAAAAAAAAATTATATCTTGCTGCTCGTCCTGCTTCTTCTTCTGTCATACCATGCTCTAAAGCCATTTTGGGAATATCAGCATGTTCTGTAAAACACTCAACGCCAAACTCAGAACACAGCTTTTTAACATATTCCTCATCTCTATTTGCTTCGTCACCGCGTATCTGATGATTTAAATGAGCGGCATATATTTTAAAATTATTACTCGTTTTTTATTTGATTCAAAACATGGAGAAGACATACAGAATCAGCACCGCCGGATACTGCAACAAGAATGGACGAACCGGTTTCAGCAAGACCGTGCACATTGATTGTATTTACAATTTTCTTTGTCACCGATGAAATAATCACAGGGGACATCATCTGCAAAATTATTATTCACGCATACCGCTCCAGTTAGCAAATTTTGTATATTCTCCAAGCCACGACAAGAATTCGCTTCCGACTTCACCGTTTCTATGTTTATCAAATTTTATTTTTGTCTTATTTGGCTCTTCACAATCTTCATTATAGTATCCTTCACGATACAAAAATATTACCATATCAGCATCCTGCTCAATTGAGCCGGATTCTCTCAAATCACTCAAAACCGGCTCCTTTACATCACGTTTCTCAACCGAACGGTTAAGCTGTGACAACGCAATAACAGGAATCCCCAAATCATTTGCCATAACCTTCAGAGTTCTTGAAATATCAGAAACTTCCTGCTGACGATTAACCCCGCTCATACCTGAACTCATAAGCTGGAGATAATCAATGATTACCAAGTCCAACCCCTTCTCAATTTTCATCTTTCTGCATTTGGCTCCTATTTCCGTAGCAGTAACACTTGAATTATCGTCAATATAAATTTTTGTGTCAGATAAAGCTGCCAAAAAGCTTCACCCAATTTCGGCCAGTCGTCATCTTTTTAAATCACCGCGCTTTATGCGCTCGGCGCTAACCTTTGCCTGCGCTGAGAGCATACGGTTTGCAATCTGTATTCCCGGCATCTCCAAACTAAATATGGCAACAGCAGCTCTGTCCATTATAGCTGCATTCTGTGCTATATTCAGCGCGAGAGCAGACTTACCCATACCGGGACGCGCCGCAATCAAAATAAATTCAGCAGGGGTGCAGTCCGGCAGTACGTCTGTCGAGGTCAACAAATCCCGTTGTCAAAACCAGTCACGCTCTCATTTGCATCTGAAAGCTTCTCAAGCTTTTCAATACTTTCATCAAGATAAACCGATATATGAGACAATCCGTTGTATTACGGTTCTGGGTTATATTTATTATTCCCTGCTCTGCGCTTCCGATTATATCGTCAACATCATCCTCCGAAGCGTAGCAGCGCTTAGTAATAGCTTCTGAAACATTTATAAGCTTTCTAAGCTCTGATTTTTCACGCACAATATTGGAGTAGTGTCTGACGCTGTTTTCATCAGTAGACGGAACCAAATCCATAAGTTTAAATATAAAATCAAGACCACCGATTTTATCAATACTTCCCCGCATTTCCAGCTGTCTTTTTTTTTATTGTAACAAAATCTATAGGCTGACCCATGTTAAACAAATCGGTTAGAGTTTCAAAAAGTTCTCTATGTCTTTCAATATAAAAGTCACCTGAGGAAATAAGGCCGATGACATCAGGGATTCTATCTCTTGAAATTATCATCGCTCCTAAAACAGACTGTTCAGCTTCATCACTGAAAGGCATGCTTCTAAGCTCCGAAACAAGAATTTTCTGAATCACCGTTATCCGAATAAATATTTAAGTCTTCCAACCCCTATTTCAACTCCTAACCTCTTAAATTCAATTCATAAAAAAAAAATTATTCCTCTGTTACCTGGACTTTAAAAAGTTCCCGTCACTCCATGATATAATGAAACATTGACGTCACGAGTACCGCATGTCTTTATTCCATCAGGAGATCGATTTTTTCTCTTATCCACCTCAATATTATACTGCTCTTTTTAAAGCCTGCGCAACATCTTTAGACGTAATTAGCCAAACAATTTTCCCTCCTTACCGCTCTTAGCCGTAAGCAACCGTAAACTCTTTCATTCTATCGGCAATGTTCTTAGCTTTTTCTTCTTCTTGATTACGTCTGTATTCTTCCGCTCCCTTTTACCCTCAAGCTCATTTATAGCTTGTTTAGTGGCAACCTTAGCTAACCCCTTTTTAACAGAAAATTATTTGCATATCCATCGCTAACATTAATCAAATCACCCTTTTTCCCCTGGGCTTTAACATCCTGCGTTAAAATCACTTTCATATTATCTATTCATGAACAATAAACTTGTCCATATCCTCCTTCCAAATTTATATATAATTAAAATTTATTCACGGTCGTCCAGCACATCATCTATCGCTTTTTGAAGCTGCTCTAAATGCTATATCCATATCTTGGTTTGAAAGCTGCGCTCCGGCTATGGTTATATGTCCGCCGCCTCCCAGCCGTTCCAAAATCAGCTGAACATTAACGGTCTCCAAAGAACGCCCGCTAATAATTATCTTGTGACCAAGCCGGGCTATAACAAATGAAGCCTCTATACCTGATATATTTAAAAGTTCATCGGCCGCTTTTGCAACCAACACCTGCAAATCTTTGCCGGTATCTTCTACAAACAGCAACAGCTATATTATCTCGGTATATTTTTTGCACTGCTGATAACCTTAGACAATCTTACAGAATCCCTTATATCAGTTTTAAAACAACCTTCTGATATTAACCGGGTCAACGCCCATTCTTCTCAAATACGCAGCCGCTTCAAATGTTCTGACACCGGTTTTAAAAGTAAATCCTTTAGTATCAAGGAAGATTCCGGCATACAGCGCATCAGCTTCCTTTAAACCAATTTTAGGATTATCCTGAATATACTGTAGAATTTCTGTTACCATTTCACATGCTGAAGACGCATACGGCTCATGATATAAGCACAGCATTGTCAATAAAATCTTCAGAACGGCGATGATGGTCAATAAGAACTATTGACTTTGAGGCTGACAAAACCTCTTCAAATTCAACCATGCTGCGCCTGTGCGTATCAACTACAATTACAAGTGTTTGCTTATCCATTAAGGTCAGCGCTTTATCACCTGTTATAATATTATTCATATATTTAGGATCATTAGTAAAATTATTCAAAAAGCAATTTTGCGTTAGTATTGTTTTTTCTCATAACAATATAGGGTGTCTACGCCGCGGCTTTTTATCGCCTGATAAAGTCCAATAGAAGCGCCTAAACAGTCCATATCACCATTTTTGTGACCCATTATCATAACGCATGAACACTGGTCGATGGCTTCACGCAAAGCATGTGCCATAACCCTCGCTTTAACCTTAGTGCTTTTTTCAACCTCCCGGCTTTTGGCTCCGTAAAACTTATAGGCGATTGGTGATTTTACAACTACCTGGTCTCCCACCTCTGCCGAGAGCCATCTCCAAAGCAAGATTAGCCATCTTATTGTTTTCATCTAAAGTTTCTCCGCCTCTGCCTGTTCCAATACTGAGAGTCACCGGAATTTTTTATTCTCAAGATTTATATTTCTAACGTCGTTTAATACATTATACTTTTTCTTTTTCTATAATATCATTATATTCCTTATTATGAAAAAAGACTAGGAACTTTTCTCTTTTTCATATCTCCTGGATACACCATTGGCATTTGAAACCCATGCGTTAACACACCTCTCAATCTCTCCAAGCAAAGCTCCATGATTTGAATTCGGAGTCTCTTTAAGAACCTCGTCATAATTATCTATAACAACAAGACACTGAACGCACTGCTTATCGTCAAAAATCCTGCTTTAATTCCATAAAATCTGTAATATCCACAAAATATAAGCCTGCCAATGTATCGGAAATCAAGTCTGAATGGACAGCTCTGCCATTTATTAAATATGTTCTTCCATTAAATTCAAATTCATCTACTACATTTACCTGACTCTCAAGATATCTGTTTATGGAAAGATTATTGAATAAATCCTGAATATACTCTCCATAATGCGACTCTCTGCCAATCATATCAAAGAAAATTATCATTACTCCATTTTATTTCTCCCTCTGAGTTTATAACTACCATAGGATGAACAAATGTTTTGACCGCTGTCTGTGTGACTGCGTCAACACAAAAAGAGTAACTCTGCATATAATGATAAAACCGTTTCTTCCTGGATTTTAAAGTTACGACTCCATACACAAGCAGCGCAATGGAAAATAAAATTTCCACAAATCCAAAGGCTGACATATCATTTCCAGGTTTATTATTGAATAATATAGTAAATAAACCAAAGAGGAAAACAACAAATACAGCTGACAACAGTGTTAAAAAACCGGATCTGATTTCAGAAATAGTATAATCTTTTTGACTTATTAACTTTCACTGTCATCACCAGCCTTTTTTCAACATTCTAATATCTATGTTTGCATCAAGCATACCCGCAAACATTAAAATATAGAAAAATTATTGAGATAAAGAAATATCCCAAAAATAAGAATCAGCAAATATATCCCAAACCTTGAATAACCGCTTCTGAACTTTTTCCGCAAAGAAAAATCCACCAGCGATAAACCGTCAATAACAAGGACAAATGATAAAACCGCAACAACGTTTTTTAGAGCTAATGTATATATCGAACTGTCATTTGACATAAATGACACAATCATTAAAAAGAACAGTCACTACGCTCAAACTCTTAGGAACTTTTATCATATAGAACCCAACATACTCGTAATTCTTCACTCTAAATCTTTTCATAAAAAAAATACAAAGAGAGTTATAATATAACCCATTACTGAAGCCGCAACCACAAGTATTGTTGGGAAATAAGTTAATATTATTTCTTTAGTTTGTTTTAACGCCTCGCTGACTATATTTCCCATATCTGCAGAATTTTCAACAGATGAAATATACGTGTTCATAGCGCCCTGAACGGAATTAATCGTCTCGTCAAGCATTCCGGCAATTCCGTTTCTCCGCCTGCCATAACGTTAAGAATCATGACATCTAAGACAAGACCAAATAAAACAGCAGCTATGCCGGATGCCAGCGTCACATAGTATCTGCAGTTATGCGACATACAATAACCGATTACTAATCCCGGAAGCAAAGTAATCAGTCCTGATAACGGACCTGAAATTATATCACCGGTCACAATAAAAATAAGCAGCAACGACGCAATAAATGAAGCGGCAGATATATATACGCCTTGCCGTATCATCAAATATGCGAGAGGTATACCGCAGACAAACATTGCCAGCGTTCTGAAAACAGGAACATAAATCCCCATAAACATCAATAAAACAGTGAGCGCAGCAACTATTGCCCCCTCACAAACCGCTCTTGCGGTAACTTTTTTTCATATTCAGACCTTCTTGTAATTAAAGATTGTATAAAACAAATATATCAAAGAGACTTAAGAAGTTTAGACAAATCTCCATAACGTCTCTCAATAAAATGTTCACTATCAATCTCAGATTTTAGTTTCTGCTTCATAACGTCATTTATATCATCAAAATCAACACCCAATCTAAACGCCAATACATATGCGACGTTTAAAAGGCATGCAGTATCCTCGGTGAGATTTGTAAGAGTTTCACAATCTGTCTCCGCTGAAATATCACCAAATAAATCTGTTACTTTTTGAAGAAGCTCTACTTTAAGCAATTCTACTGTTTTAATATTATTCGCTATATCGATTTCCAAACCAATCACCCTCATTTGACTACAAAAATAACAATGTAACTTATTTTACCAAACTTTTGCCCTTATTTCAAGTACTTTTCAAAATAAATATGTGACAAAAAAGAAATTAGCACGCATAGTATGATTGTAGAAAAAGGGTGATAATATGAGTGAAAATAGTGAATATCAAATTTTTCCACTAAATAAACTGGTTCCGGGCGAGACAGCTATAATAGTAAAATTGATTCTGAAATAAAAGAACATAAAAAAACCATCTAATCAATTTAGGCTTTATGCCCGGTGAAAAAATAACTCCGGTTTTTAAGTCCCCGCTGGGAGATCCGATTGCATATATCATTGGCAGAAGTATTCGCATTGCTCTTCGTGAGAGGGAGGCAAAAAAAAATATTTGTGACAGGAGATTTATATGAAACTGAAATGGTTTAAATCGAAACGGAGAAAAAAAAAATGCGGCTAAGCTTTACTCTTTACCTTCTAGGCAATCCTAACGTAGGAAAAGAGCACAGTTTTTAACGCTTTTGACCGGACTAAAGCAGCACACAGGGGCAATTGGTCCGGGAAAACAGTAGACGCCGCATTCGGAAAATATACATATAACAATATCGAACACAAAATAATAGACCTGCCCGGAACACATGCTGTCAACTCCTGTTTTTCAGAAGAAGAAGTTACAGGAACAGAAATTATGCTGGGCTCAAAAGATTCACAGGAATCAGTCTGCCGCTCAACCACTATTATAATCGGAGACGGAACCAGTCTTGAAAGAAGTATCGGGCTTGCTCTAGATTATTTAGAAAAGTGCGGAAACAACGCTATATTTTGTGTAAATCTTTGTGATATTGCGAAAAAAAAAAAGGGTATAGAAATAAATTTTGATAAACTTCAAAAAACACTTGGAATTCCCGTTATCGGGATATCTGCTAAGAAAAAATCTGACATCAATTCACTAAAAACATTAATAGATGATTTTATGCTGAATCCAAAAAACATTAAAATAAAATCCGGGTTAGACGGAGACTCCGTTGACTTCAAAAATGACTGTTCTTCTTCAATCTCCGGACGTATGCAAACAGCAAAAAAAGATTATGAATGAGTGTGTTAAATATACAAAAAAGATCAAAATGAAAAAAACTTTGAATATAAATTCGATAAAATTCTGACCTCAAAAAGATACGGTATACCAATAATGATTCTGTGTCTTGGATTCATTTTATATGGCTAACAATATGCGGAGCAAATTATCCATCGGACCTTTTAGCAAAAACTATTTGGGTTTTTAAAAAACCATATGTTGAGGGCTTTTTTGTTTATTTACACTTCCCCCAATTCCTGATTGGAATTTTGTGTGACGGTGTATACGAAACTGTAACTTGGATAATCGCGGTTATGTTGCCTCCGATGGCAATTTTCTTTCCTCTTTTTACATTGCTGGAAGATTTCGGATTTCTGCCGCGTATTGCTTTTAATCTTGACAAATGCTATGCACGAACTAACATGAGCGGGAAACAATGCCTTACACAATGCATGGGGCTTGGATGCAACTGTGTCGGAGTTGTAGGCGCTCGTATAATGCCAAACGAAACTCAGAGAACTGTGGCAATACTAACAAACAGTCTTATGCCATGCAATGGTCGCTTCGCTCTGTTGATTGCAATGTCAACCATTTTTATCGGCGGCTCCATGGCCGTTCAGGTATCCGGAGTAATACCTATGCTATGCGTTTTGTTTCTTTATTTGTCTTTCGGTTGTTGTTACCTGGTGCGTTTCATATTGTCTTACAAAAACAATATACAAAAAAATGACAATGAAATTTTTTGCACTGGAGCTTCCGGAATACCGCAAACCGGAAATTGCAAAGACGCTGATAATCTCGCTTGTAAACCGAACTGCCAAAATTGTCGGCAGAGCTTTATTGGTATCAGCTCCGACAGGCGCACTGGTCTGGCTTATGGCAAATATACAAATTGACGGCATAACATTACTCAGCTACGCTTCAAACGCCCTTGACCCATTCGGAAGATTTTTAGGAGTTGACGGCTTCATAATATTGGCTTTTATACTGTCTCTGCCTGCAAACGAAATAACTCTGCCTATACTTGTTATGGGATATTTAGCGACAGGTTCAATGACAGAAATAAGCGATATGGAAACCTTAAAAAATATTCTTACCGCAAACGGCTGGACAATTGTTACCGCAATTAATATGATGCTTCTTACATTATATCATTCACCATGTATAACAACACTGCTCACAATATATAGTGAAACCAAAAGTATAAAAACCGTTGCCTTATCAATAGTGATTCCATGCGTCGTAGGTATTCTGCTGTGTCTTTTAGTAAAATACGGATTCGCCATAATAAACCTTTTTTTATGTAAATTCTATGATAAAAATTACCGAAATAATAAAACAAAGTTAGCCTATTCATTAGTGTAAAATGTAAAAATTGCTTTCCAAACATTGACAGAAGAAATTCGTTAGGGTATACTCTTTATAGAAAAAAGATTTATATTCAAAGGATAGGTGATTTTAAATGACTTTTTGACCAGGCAGTTGAAAAGGTTCAAGGCATTATGAAAGACGCAAATGTAAATGATATGGACAGCGTTGCTATTCAGATTCATTTTACTAATAAGGACTGCGAGGGAACAATGTACATTTCTACAAAAAACGGTCAGCTTGACGTTCAAGGCTACGACTATAAAGACTGCGACGCCGCAATAGAATTAATGTATGGCGACCTTACAAAGATTTTAACCGGCAGACTCAATGCTGCTACAGCTATTGAAAAAGGAACTGTTACTGTTACAGGAAATGCTGACGCTCTTTCAGCTATATCTTCATGTGCTAAAAAGCCTGCAGTTAAGAAAGCCGCTGCTAAGAAAAACAACTGCTAAAAAAGGCTGCATCTACTGAACCGGCTGCTAAAAAAGCAACTGTATCTGCCGCAAAACCGGCTGCAGCAAAAACAACCTCAAAGACTACAGCAAAAAAGACGACTAAATAGATTATTACTTAAAATAAAGACCATCCTGCGGCGAACTTATTGTTCGTTATCACAGGAGTGGTCTTTTTAATCAGCAATAGCTAATCATCAAGTTAAATGTCTCAATTATTTTTCAGCTTTATTAATCTTACGCTTTCACTTAAAGAAGTAAAATCCTTAGATTTAGAATTGTTTGCACAGGTGCTTTGGATTTCTTGAACTTCATCACAGTCGTATTCTGAAATAATCAAAGCAATATCCCTTTTCATCTTATCAATTCTGCTCATTGTTCCGTTTCTTAAATCATTGGATTCACGCTTAACTTCTTCAATATTACCAACGCTCTTATTAACAAAACTTCTTTTACAACAGCTGAATTCATTACCGACACTCCCTAACCTGACTAACCTTAAATATTAACAGTTAATAAATACAATATCAATCTTCAGAAATCATTCAGAAAACCTTTTGTAACACTTTTGTAATATTATAGCAGGTTATGGAGTAAATGTCAATAACTTTTTACACTTTTTCTGCAAACTTTTGACAGAATACTTTTTTTCAAATATCTTCTATATATTCTTGCCGGAGATAGCCTTTTCTTTCAGCATCTATCTCATGAATCAACTTTATAAAACTCCAGCGGCGGTTTGTATCTGTAAGCATAGCCTTAGCAGATATACTTATTTTATTTTTCTTCATAAAATTCAACACCTTTATCAAGATCGCTTTTTACTTAAACCGCATAATATCATAAACTCAAAATCAATATCATTTGAATATAGAACTGCCGGCTCTTTTTCTCATTTGCATATTCCTCAGGCCAGGCAATATATTCAACTTTGTCTCCAAGAGAACCGTTATCAACTAACTTAACCTTTATACCCATTAGTCCCAATACAGGTTTCATTCTGTTATATTTTTCTTCTTTAACATTATACAATAGAATTATTGGTTTCAAATTTATCACTTCCTCTAAAAAATATTTTTATTAAACAAAAAGGGTATCAAAAGATACCCTTTTATTTTTAACCCGAGGCCACTGCAGAGAACGGCCTGCTAAAACATGAAAATGCAAATGCCCAACCGTTTGTCCTCCATCTTCGCCGCAGTTATTGACTATTCTATACCCTGCTTTATCAAAGCCCTTTTCCTTTGCAACTTTTGAGATTGCAGTAAAAATCTTGCCGATAATTTCAGCGTTATTATCATCAAGCTCATTAGCGGAACCAATATGCTGTTTCGGTATAAAAAATTATATGCGTCGGAGCTTTTGGGTCAATATCTAAAAATGAATACACATATTCGTCTTCATAAACCTTATTTGACGGCACGTCCCCCGCCGCTATTTTACAAAACAAACAATCATCCATAATTATCTGTCCTCACTTTCATAAATAAATATATTATTTATTTTTCTCCTGATGTTTTTTCAGGATATCAGAAACATTTTTCATAACTTCCTCTGTTTTTTTTCCGGCTTCTTGCCGCCAGCCTGAGCACTGTCCGGCTTTCCGCCACCTCCGCCGCCTAATTGTTTAGCAATTTCAGAAATCACCGCACCCGCATTAGCGCCCTTATCTATCGCTTCTTTTGAAGCCATAGAAATAAGATTAACTTTCTCGCCAATCTTGGAAGCAAGAACTACAAAAGCGTTAGGGATTTTATTCTTAATATTATCACCTATTTCACGCATTGTGTTCATATCAATATTATCGTCAAGAATTTTTGTTACTACCTTAACTCCGCCTATATCCTCAGTATTTCCTAAAATATCATCAACGCTGTTTTTAGCAAGCTTGCTCTTTAAGCTGTCTATCTCATGTCTTGCATCCTGTTCCGCAACTATGCCTTCAGCCCTGTTAAGCAGATCTGACGGGTTAGTTTTCAAAACGCTGGAAACATCATCAATAAGCTTACTCTTCTCACGCATCTGAAGAATAACATTATAGCCTGTCACTCCCTCAATACGTCTGACGCCGGCTGAAACTCCGGTTTCGCTGAGTATTTTCATTAGCCCGAGCTTTCCAGTATTTTCTACATGACAGCCGCCGC
>VOFF01000494.1_pt1 | contig 41014 bp, 49 predicted proteins | sample 5384061 | NCBI WGS metagenome assembly VOFF01 (sample SAMN12384725, study PRJNA508395) | human gut metagenome | isolation source: healthy gut E | host: Homo sapiens | reverse complement strand
CATGCTTTCCACAGCCGGATTGTGATAGAATGTTTCCCGTAATGTATCGTGATGCTTTCGTACATCCAATATTTGGCTTGTTCGTTGCGCTTGTAGTTGAAGTAGCCGTTCTTTTGAGTGAATTCCATATATTCGCCGACCATATCCCAGATTTCCTTGATACCTAAATTATAATATCCGGAGTAAGTCAGCACCTTAGGAACCATCCGGAATCAGCAGGTGGAAAAAGGGTGCAAAGCATTCTTGAACTGGGCAGCAGCCAGCTTTGCCTTTATCGATATTGTCGCCATCCGCTTTGTTGATGATGATCCCGTCTGCCATTTCCATAATACCACGCTTGATGCCCTGCAACTCGTCACCTGTGCCGGCAAGTTGGATCAACAGGAAGAAATCGACCATCGAGTGGACAGCCGTCTCGCTCTGTCCGACACCTACCGTTTCAACGAATACAGTATCGAAGCCGGCAGCTTCGCAAAAACGATCGTTTCGCGTGTTTTGCGGGCAACACCTCCCAATGATCCTGCCGAGGGGGAAGGGCGGATAAACGCATTTTTCTCACGTGACAGGGCTTCCATACGGGTTTTGTCACCGAGAATACTACCTTTGGATCGTTCGCTGCTCGGGTCGATAGCCAATACAGCCAGTTTGCGTCCCTCTTTGATCAGGTGCATGCCGAAAGCATCGATAGACGTACTTTTCCCGGCTCCGGGAACACCCGTAATACCGATACGGACTGATTTGCCTGCATGCGGAAGACATTTTTCAATGATTTCCTGGGCTATTTGCTGATGTTCATATTTCGCACTTTCAACCAGCGTGACAGCCTGGCTGAGGATGGTTATATTACCTTTCAGTATCCCTTCGACGAACTCGGAAGGGGTATATTCTCTGCGTAATTTTTTTTTGAGGTATGGGTTTACAGTCGGTACGTCGGCTACTCCCTTGTTTACCTTTAATCCTCTGTAAAGATCGTCGTTTTCGGGATGTTCCATGATGAATAATTATTTAATGTGCTAATGTGCCAATATGCCAATCGAAAAAGACATTGGCATATTGGCACATTGTTTTAATTGGTTATTATTTCTCTGCTGTTACCTTTTTTATCAGGCGAACAGGACCGTTCGGGTCGTTACAAACAATATTTACTAGTGCTTCCAGTTTCGTCTTGATCTCTCGCGGACGGACTGATATTTTAAATGTCGCCGTTGTTCCCCGGTTTTACTTCTCTTTTTTCCTCCTGAAATATCAACCCGTTCATCGTCGCAGGTAAACTGTGGATGATAAGCGGAGATTTCCCGGTGTTGGTTACTTCGACAGTACCGGTCACTTTTCCACCGATCAGAGGAATGAAACCTCCTTTTTTCGGTAATTTACCGAAGTCAAGTAATGTGCCGGACAACTGTGCAACCGGTGCCTGTGCCTTTTCCGCAGCCGAAAGTTTACCGAAGTTGTCGATGATATTGGCTGCGACGTGTACTCCGCCGGAAACTTCTTTCTGACCGATACTTTCGATCGTTAAAGGTATTTCTGTTGTAACCCGGCCTTTTCTTTTTTGGTTGCTTTGGCATCGAGAAGTAAAGTTATTTCACCGACTTCATCCGGTGCCAGTTGGGTTGGACGTACTTCGACAGTCAGGAAATGAGGCACTTTTCCCGGATGGATTGTCAGGGTCGTCTTTCCTTCATTCTTTACGCTGATCTTTTCACCCAGTGTTTCGTCGGGGCGGATACTGCTGTACAGTACCGTCTTGTCTGCATCTTCAGGTCGCCTATCGAATACGGGTAAATTAGAACCGGTGTAAGCGGTTTCGGTGTCACATTCCCTTTGATTGCCAGTGTATAACTGCCTTTCTTACCCATTGCTGAATATGGAAATAGTTTTTAAAAAGGGCCGGGACGACCTTTGGGGTTGTAAGTTACTTTTACATTGCCCGTTTTTCCCGGAGCGACCGGCTCTTTTGTCCATTCCGGTTGCGTACAACCGCAAGACGCTGTAACACGGTGATGACGAAGTGGGCCGTCTCCCGTATTCTTTATTTCAAAAGTATGACTGGCCAATCCGTCAGCTTCAGCGATTGTACCGAAGTTGTACGTCAGTTCGTCTGCACTTATCTGAGCTCCGTTCTGTGCTGCCATATGCACAGCAAAGACAATAATATGCCGCAAAGGATAAAGCTCAGTCTTTTCATATTCAGCATTCTTTGTTTTTAGTTTTGCTTGTTGGAAATCAAATTACCTCTCCCCGTATCGTCAGGATAAAACTTCCGGTTTTTCCGTTGCTGTAAACTGAAATTGTTTTTGAGAACGGGCCGGGACGTCCTTTCGGATCGTATGTTATCTTGATGTTTCCGCTTGCTCCCGGAGCGATCGGTTCTTTTTGTCCATTCCGGGGTGGTACATCCGCAGGAAGGATGACGCGGGTAATCGCCAACGGCGCATCCCCTGTGTTTTTTACGACAAATGTCGCGGAAACTTTTCCGTCAGCTTCTTTTTATCTGTCCAAAGTCATGAGAGGGTTTCGTCTGCTGCGATAACAGCCTTTTTCTTTGAGCTGAGGCCATTCCTGTAGCAAGCAGGATTGCCATAAAAATAAAAATAATCTGTTTCATTTTACTTTTTTATTTAGCTATTGTTTATTCTACAAAGATAGACAATTGAATTGAAAATTGAGAATTGAAAATTGAAAATTACCTTTGGACGGATATAAGAACATTCTGCTACTCTTCATATTCAATCCCTGATTTTTCAATTTCCAATTTTTTAATTTTCAATTAACCGTGAGATTATTCCCTTCCGTATGTGACACAAATTCAGGTGCGTACAGGCATTGATGGTACTTAGTCCTCCGGCATATTCACCGGTGCGGGACACGTAAACCGGATATTCGATCACGAAAGTTCCTTCCGGCAGGCGGCTGAAGAAGAAGTTTTCGGAAACATCCGTAGGCGACTGGTAATAGGCGACTCCGTCTCTGAACTGTGTCCCTGATAGCTGGTTGGCAGGTTCGAAACAGCCGGCGCGCAGGTCTTTCAGGAATACGTAATCCATTTCGCGGTCTGTCCGGATAGTCAGGCGTATGATTACTTTGTCTCCGACGCGGAGTTTTCCGTTTTCTACCGGTACAATTTGTAAACCGCTGCCGCTGTTGTTTTCGATGAATAATTTCTTTTCAACATTGAGTACACCTTTCTGTTTTTCTACTTTGTCGATGTTTTCGAAATACTGTTCGTAAACGGCTCCCCAGGCAGGCGTATTTCCTTCCTTCCGAATGGAAATGGAATTACTACCGGAAGAAATTTCTTTTTCATCCAGTACCACTTTCAGATAACCGGTTGCTGTTTCACCTTCAGCTGTGCTGTATGTTTTTGCCGCCCCATGTTACGGTGCAGGTATTATTTTCATTCAGCCAGTCGTTTCCGGTCAGGATTAATGCGTAGATGGCATTCAGCGTTGCAGGAACAGATTCCCAGTTTTGCGTACGTTTCTGGTTCAACAACCATTGTTTCATACGGTCGGTCTCTTTCTTGTCTTGCGATAAGGTATTGAACACTTTCATCAGCAGGCAATGAGTGTCGATCGGCGAAGTGAAATAACTGTTACCTCTCCGGTTATTGGCCCAATACATTCCCTGTTCGGCGGTCGTGGTGGCTGTTTTTGCGCAACCAGGCCAATATCATATTGGCAACTTCTTTTTTGCCGTTGCGGTACATCAGCAGGGCGATTTCGCCTTTTCCGTAAAGGGATTGTTCGTTCCAGGTCTTTTCTGCCTGCGTTGTATAGAAACGGATTGCTTCGCGGGCATCACCCAGTTCCGGAATGTCGCGGTAAGCGCTGCGGACATAGAGAAATTCGAGTTGCAATGCGTTCGGAACGCTGCTCTGCCATTTCTTGTTGTTCTTTTGCAGGCTTTCATAATCGGACTGCATTTGTTTGTCCAGGTATTTGAGCGCTTTCATCTGCATTTCCTTTTCCTGCTGTCCGTATTGTACGGCACTCATTTCAACCAATTGGGACATTCCTTTCAGGATAGACAGTGTTATTTCGCGGCTTGCCGGGAAACCTTTGAACCAGCTCCATCCGCCATCTTCGTTCTGTAGCTTTACTATTTGTTGCATGGCTACTTCGCGTTGTTGTGCAGCCCGGTTCATATCAAACAACAGGGATAAACGCTGCTTTTGTTCCGTTTCATTCTCGGCAGCCAGCACCCAGGGAGTTTCTTCCAGCAGGATATTCTTCAACTCCTGATTCTTCTGGAGATTTGAATAAAGGGTAGAAGCGGTTCCGCCCTGTGCCTTCCACTGGCTGATTACTTTCTGGATGCGCGGATTGGCTGTTGCGATATAATTAGCCAGCGTATTGCTGTAATAGGAGGCGAACCAGGAAATGACGTTGTCGTTTTCCGGTTGGGATAGGGTCGGCAATGCCTGTACGGCGTACCAGATTGGATTGCCTGTCAGTTCCAATGTCATTCTGAACGGATTGCGGCTGTCCGTTCCATTCTTTCCTGACAACCGGATTTGATTTTCTCCGTTCTCCATCAGGTAGAAAGGTGTGCTTTCCGTTATCAGTATTTGGTTGGAGAGAACCGGAATCAAATGTTGTTCACCGTCACTGCCGGATTCGAATCTGCTACGATGCGGCAACCAATCAGATTGGTGGTCGCCGGTACGCGGAAGGTCCATGAAGCGGTGGTGATGCTGTCGGCAGACAAGGTAAACGGCTTTTTGCGATTTTGTCAGGCAGATAACCGGTTGGTCGGTTGCCGGGTCGAACAATTCAAGGCTGACACGTCCGTTGATAGTCGCTTTTGAATTGTTGATAACCTGTGTGCTGACGGATACTTCGTCACCCTGGCGCATGAAGCGTGGCAGGTTCGGCAATACCATCAACGGTTTGCTGCTGATGACTTCTTTGGTCAGCATGCCGTATTTCATGTCTTCCGTATTGGCCAGTGCCTGGAACTTCCAGGTCGTATTGCTTTCCGGTAACGTGAACTGTACCATGACGTCTCCCTCTTCATTCGTCAGTAATGACGGATAGAAGAAAGCGGTTTCGTTGAAGTTTTTCGCGTATCTGGACAACTTGCTGCTCTGACATTCCCTTTTCAGCCGGAGCTTCGTCTGCCAGAGAGAAGACGGTCATGCCTGATTCCTCTACTTCATCGTCTGCAACCATTTCTACATTTCCGGTAGCGGTTGCAGCGTCATTCGTTCTGTAACCGATTACCTGTGCTTCAGCAGCGGCCATAGGGGCTGCCGACTTCATCATGATACCTCCGGCATACATTCCCCCGGTTTCTGAAATTCATGATTCCTTGCCAGTTTAAGCGGTCATATTGATAATTCGGAACATTGACATTTTTCGACTCTTCTGATTTATAGGCTGTCCTGTCATCCATGCCGATACCTCTGTTGAAAGAGGGGGCAGACAAGTAGAAATATCTTCTCAGGTCGAAATTCCATCTGAAGGAACCGGATGGTAATATTTTTATCTAATGACGCGTCGTACATGCTGGCCAGCATTTCTGCCATAACAGGCATGGAGTCTGCATCTAAAATCCTGAATTTCCATGTTTCCTTATTGCCGGGTAGCAGATGGTCACGGAAAGTAATCGGTTTGATTGCCAATGAGAGATTCGGTTGTTGGCGTTTAATATCAGTTCGTGATGTATATAATTTGCCGTCTTTTACAAAGGTAAATTGCGCCACGACTCCTTCCCCGTAGCTTTCCATGAATGGGATACGGAAGAGATGGTTCTCATTACTCAGTACGATGCGTTTGCGTGAAATACATTTGTTGTCCTGGTAAAGTTCATATAAAATATGTGCGTCTTTGTCGGATGTGCCAAAAAACAATATCTTCGCCTCTTCACCGGGAAGACACCAGACTTTTTCATCTAACATCCAGGTATGCATGAATACCGGCGGTCTTTTGTCGCGTAAACTATATAGGATGAAATCCTGCTTTGTAGTAACCGGGCGTCCTTGTGAAGCATTTGCATCCAGCTTGATCTGATAACGGCCGGAAGCTAGTTTGGCGAATACATTTTTATCAATCGTTTTACCGGATGTAAAATTACCGGTTGCCACCTGTTCTTTTACTTCGTATTCAATGATTCCGTATTTGGACGGTTTTTCGGTGTCGCCCAATCTGTTTATCGTATAAGTTCCATTCACTGTTATTTTTTTCACCGTTCAGTGTTTGTGCCGATACGGAAGCTTTTACAGAATCTTTGTCGAGTTGTCCGGAAAGGTCGGTATTCAGGACAATACTAGATGTCCCGACAGAGAATACGGAAGTCGCTTCCTGGGTTTCACCATTGCTGTCGGTTAATGTGGCTGTGACCAGATAACTTTGATAGGCAGGAGATTGCTACTTTGATTTTTCCGGACGGAAACTGAAAGAGAATGTCCCGTCGCTGTTCACAGTAACCTGTCCTTCTGCTACTTGTTCGTTAGAAAAACTACTGATGTAGCTACGTAACCAGAAGGGACGTTTGTTGATACGGTAAGTAATCTCTCCCGCTTTGCAGGGAGATACCGGAAAAAGTCTGTGCCTTTCCCTGGATTGTCACCAGGTCGCCGAACGTAATTTCACCTTTTACGGGAAGTAAATCAATGAAGAAATTGGGACGTTTGTATTCCTCTACACGGACATTTACACTCTGATATTCGGTAGACAGCGTGAACATTCCTCCAAGGGTTTGCTGAGGCAAAGTGAATTCACCGTTGAAAGAACCGAATTTATTCGTCTTGAACTCTTTGGTGGCCACTTCTTTCCAGTTCGCATCCCTGAGAGTTACTTTGAAGGTTTCGCCTTCGATGGCATGAGAGCTTGTCGGTTGTATTTGTATAAGCGATCCCTTTAAAAATACAGATTTTGTCCCGGGCGGTAAAGTCCGCGGTCTGTAAACAGGGCCAGTTCCGGACGTTTTTGTCTGGCTGATTTCCCATCGTCCGTTCGGATAAACGGCTGTCAGCATTGTTTGTGAATCTCCCGGACGAGCCACCTGATAGGCCATCATATCGCGTTTATGTGGAAAGACAGCGATGCCGTCTTTATCTGTTTTTACGGTTCCCTGTGGTTGCATCTCACGGCGTTTTCCCGAATAATAAGTTACTGAAGCATCAGTGATTGGTTTGCCACTTAAATAATCGGTCACTAATACTTCCGTATTTCCATTTTGCATACTGCGCGAAACGGCAGCCAGGCGGCTTACCTCGAATAGATTGTTCGTTTTTCAGCGCCGTTCCGGGAGCAGTAATAACACATTCATACAATCCTGTCTGGTCCATCGGGATGACGAGGCTCGTATCCAGCTCGGTATAGGTATTCGGTACTTTTAATGAAAAAAGTAACTTCTTTGACCAGGGTTCCCAAATTGTTTGCAGTATCCTGGGCATTATAATTAAGTGTCTGTTGCGGAGTTTTTCAAACTCTTGTATATGCGGGCGGTAATCTGCCGGATATTTTGATATGTGAGTTTTAGAGTCAGTTTTTTCCCCGGATATACAGTATTGTCTGTGTTGACTTGCAGGAACGGGTTTTGCATATTGGCCAGCCTGTTTTTTATCAGGCCGATCCGTTCATAGTTCGGAAAGCGGGCAATTGTTTCTTTGCAAAGTTCGTACTCGGCAGCTTTCAGAGTATCCATATTGGCTTCTGTTCCATATCCGTAAAATCCGTTATTCAGTTTAGCGGCAATAATTTCCACAGAATAGTCTTTATTACCGTAGATAGCTAACAGGCTATCCAATGCGGATGTATAATTTTCTCTTGCCTGTTCGGAATAGCGGGTGGTATATTTGAATCTCAGATAGTCCAGGTTGGCAAGCATGGCTGCTTTTTTGTCCGGTTGCGTGTTCAGATAGGCAATAAGTTCTTCATATATCTCTGTGGAAGGAGCGATATCAAGAGCACGGAACGCCAGAAAGTCATATAATGTAGGGCGTAGGGCTGGCGTGTCTTTTCCAGTCTCCAGTATGGCTTTGAAATCGGATACCGGTGTTTCCTGCAACAGCTTCGCCGGTTGCAGGGATGCAGTCAATTCTTCCTTTATCTTATTCGTGAAAAAAGGTTTGAAGTCCATTCGCGGATATCTTCGGGAACGTATCCGGCCAGGTCGGTCCGCTGATTAATCTTCCAGCGGTTCATCGTATAATACTGATTGTACATTTCGGCAACCATCGAATGGAGTACGGCTGTAGAAGCCGGTTCTTTACATTCGGCCGCATAGTTTTCCACTTCCTTGATAAGTTTGGGGAAGTCATCGTCATTCACATCCAGTTGTTCTTTCATCCGGCTGATCAGCGCTTTGATGAGTTGCGGTGTATTTTTACCTTGAATAGCCTCGGTAATCATTTTGCTTTCATTTTTTAGGTTGTGCCGCATTTGTATACATGATAACCGCTGAAATACAGCATAGTATCAGGGCGGAAACAATAATAGCTTTTATTTTTCATATCTATATGGGTTTACATGTTAAACAACGTTCTTTGCTATATAGATACAAAGAAAGGGTAAAAAGATGTAAACTGTTTGTTAATAAGGTGTAATAATGAATTGGCGTGGTAAAAAGCAATGAGGTCCTCATAAACATTCACGAGGGCGTCAAAATATTTATGAGGCCCTCGTGAACAGGAAACTATCTGTACTTTCTTTTTTATTTCTTGCGAACGTAAGTCAGGAATGTGTACGGATAAGCATGTTTTGCATCAGCCGGGAATTCCTGGCGTTCCACTTCTTCCCATAAATCCCAGTTTACGACCGGGAAGAAAGTATCGGCATCTTTAAACTCACCATGTACACGGGTGATGTACATTTTGTCTGCGATGCGTAAAGCCTGACGATACACCAATGCACCGCCGAGGATGAATATTTCATCTTCTTTTTTTCACAGATATCCAGTGCCGAACCCATTGATTCGCAGGCGAAGCAGTTTTTTACAAAAACCTGCTTCCGGCAAAGTGGTCAGGACTACATTCTTCCGATTTGGAAGCGGTCCTTTGGGCAGAGATTCGAACGTTTTACGTCCCATGATTACGGCGTGGCCGGTTGTCAAATCTTTAAAACGTCGCATATCGGCAGGCAGACGCCATAACAACTTGTTGTTTTTACCAATCGCATTGTTCTCTGCAATAGCGGCAATGATTGAAATAGTACTCATAAACTTATCGATTTATTAGTAATGTGTATACTCTCTCTTTAATTTTCAATTCTCAATTTTTCAATTCCCTATACGGCCACTTCTCCCTTGATATGGGGATGCGGGTCATAACCGGTCAGGTTGAAATCTTCGTATTTGAAATCGAAGATGTTTTTACGTCCGGATTTATTTCCATCCGGGGAAGAGGACGCGGTTCGCGGGTAAGCTGAAGCTTTACCTGTTCGAGGTGATTGCTATAGATATGAGCATCCCCCAGCGTATGAACGAAATCTCCGGCTATAAGTCCTGTCGCTTGTGCCATCATTTGTAATAATAATGCGTAAGAAGCAATATTGAAAGGTACACCGAGAAATATATCCGCACTGCGTTGATACATCTGTAAACTCAGGCGTCCGTTCGCCACATAAAACTGGAAGAACGCATGACAAGGCGGGAGGTTCATATTATCCAGGTCACCCACATTCCAGGCACTGACAATGATCCGTCGGGAATCCGGATTATGTTTGATCGTTTCGACAGCTTCGCTGATCTGGTCGATAGAACCACCTTTATAGTCCGGCCATGAGCGCCATTGATAGCCGTAGATATGTCCCAGGTTCCCGTCGGGGTCTGCCCATTCATTCCAGATACGCACTCCATGTTCCTGCAAATATTTTGCATTGGTATCCCCTTGAAGGAACCAGAGTAATTCATAAATGATAGACTTCAGATGCAGCTTCTTCGTCGTAAGCAGAGGAAATCCCTCTTCCAGATTGAATCGCATTTGATGGCCGAAAATACTTTGTGTACCGGTACCTGTACGGTCTTCCTTCCTCACTCCCTCGGCTAATACGCGATTCAGCAATTCTAAATATTGTTTCATTTTTATCTCTATAGTAGCTTACAAAAAGTACGAAAGTGATTTGTATAAAACAACAGGTAATTTTTTTTATGTTCTTTTCTCACTGGTTCTTTAGTAAGAAAAATATAGCTCACATTTGATAATAAATGAACCATTCATAGCAGCTCGTATGTTTGCCAACAGTTGTGCATAACAGTTGTGTCAGCGTGGTGAAATTGTCATCGAATGTTCTCTCATAGGTTACTGGCTATTATATTAAAAAGCTACTATCAACTAGTTTATTAGTAGTTAGTTAGTGTTACTGGCCTGTACGGAGGAATTGAATACGGTGTACAGGGTAACCAACTACGGTGTACAGGGTAGCGGGATGAGGTGTACACCCTAACCGACTAGGGTGTACAGGGTAGCTTTACCTGGTAAAGACCTAAGAGACAACAGGTAAGGGGGTATGTAATAGTACCTCCTTTATCTATTTATAAGAAATGAAAGAACTAATTTAAAAAGTCACATTGCCGGATGAAAGGCAATGATAACTGATGCCGGCATTGCCGGAACGAAATGAGATTCATTTTTAACCTCCATTGAGCGAGTCCATCGTTCTGTAAACTGCCCCCAATAAAGTTTTCAAACTTTACCTTTCAGGTTTCAGGATACATAACTGCCTGAAAAATAGCGAATCAACCTGAAAGATGCTTTACACAGGAAGTTGGGTAAGTAGATTCTGATAAGTTATCTAGGCATCCGTCCCAAAAGCATAGGTGTTCCGAATTGTCAAGACCGCTTTTGGGATGACAAGTTGATATTTTGAAGACAAAAGTCTTATATTTTGCCAGCAGCTATTTAACCTTGAATTCTCGTATACATTTTTTACAGTTTCATCCCTTCAGCCGGATGCATTGAAAAACATTCCATACAGGGCTTCTGAAAGCTGAATGCAATAGTATGCAATTCATAAGGAGGGCGAATCAGATAACAAACAGGCTTATATTTACGCTCTTGTATTTGATTCCGGAAATAGTTTGAACTGATTTATTTGATGGGAGGTGACAAAATGATAATCGGGAGATGTAGTCATAGTGTGCATATTACATTTATATAAATGCAAATAATTTTTTATTATACTGCTTGGAGGTATGGATAATTTTGGATATATATTTATTAATATTAAAAGTACAGGTACGTTAGTTTTATGTACTTACAGAACACTCCCGTTGAGTAAAAAAAAAGATGCTTTAACAAATAGGCTGAATCCTTTTGTATGGAATATGAATCAAGGGCAGAGGTCGAATTTTGAATGACTAAAAAAAACGTTCCTTTTTTTCTTGCAGCAAAAATACGCATTCCTTTTGAACCTGCAATTTTTTCAGAACTTTTTTCACTTTTCTATCTGCTTTCTTATCAGTACGATACGAAAACAAGGACAAAATACCCACTTCCTGTTACAAAAAAGTAAAAGAATCTTAAACGCGTGGCGAGAAAAAGGAACGTTTAAACTCGCCAAATCGGTAATCGATGAGTAAAAAAAGATGCCTAAATACAGGCATTTAACAGTTCCCCTGAAATGCTTTTTTCTTGTGTCCTACGGGTTTAGGCGGTTGAAATGAGCTAAATGGACGAAAAAATAGTCAATTTGAGTATAGATCATAATTTTATTAATTAAATGTTTTACGTATGAGAAAAAGTACTTTGGTAAAAGGCGGGTCGGCCGCTCTTTTATGTGCTATGGCTTTTTATGGCTTGTCTCCAATGCTGAATGCAGCAGATCCGGACTATGCTAATATTAAGGCGCCGTGGTATAAAACCGTGAACAGTGTTACCCAGTGGGAAGATGAAGGTGGTCTTGTTACAGAGAGCATGATGAAGCTTACTGAGCGGGTGAATGTTCATGATCATTGGATTGCAAAATTCAACTTCTTATGGAAACTATGAGTCGTTGATCGATTTTACACAAATGGGAGCTGGTGTGATGAATGGTGTTTTTGCAACATTCCTAAATGTGGATCCAACAAGCGCTAACTATCAGAAACCGTTTACAGGTAAATATCTGGAAATGGATTATTCGGAAATTAAGAATCATGAGATTATGAATACTGCCGAATATATGAAGTTTACGGATGAGAAAAGGTAATACGGGCTTGGGTATTTATCAGAACCAGAACGCCAGTGCACGTGTAGACTTTGTGTATAGCACAAAAGGTCTGACAGGTGTTGAAAGCGTTGAACTGGATGTTCGTGCTTTTGGTAACACGGATCTGGTAAACCGTAAAGATCGACTGGACATTTGATGTATACGTTTATAACCTGGACGGTTCATTTGTTAGTCAAATGGTTAGCGATCGTGCTATCTTTACTGCAAAGAACCACACGATCGGTGAAAGACATCTTACACATGTGAAAGCAAGTGTTTCGGATGCTGATAATCAGAATCCGAATTCATGGCAGCAGGGGTCCCTTGATAACAAAATTATCATTGTAATGTTAAGAGGTGCCAAGTCTGTAGAAGATCCGGAAAGTGATACCGGTTCTTCAGACACTGAACCGTTAACTGTATTTACGAATGCAAGATTGGCGTTTACTCGCCCGGATGTTGCTTTCGGTGCAGCTAATACAAAAGTATTTGAAGCTGGTGCCGGACGTAATACTTCTTGCGCTCCTGATACATTGGTAACAAACGTTGAGTTCTGTAATACGTTATATAAGAATAACTATAGTAAAACTAACAACGTATATACCGATAAATTCAGTGCTGCATTCCGTGACGGTCTTTACGAAGCAGATCAGGATGCTGCTCCGCAGGAAGAACTGGCATATTACGAACTGAACGTTGAATATCCGTTTATCGCAGATAAGATGGAAGTTTCTAAAGAAAGCAATTTGGCGGAAGTCGACGGTTGGGTTTCTTTGGATGCTATGTTTGAAGCTGATAAGATCGGTAGAAAAGGTACACCGGGTGTAGATAAAAAAAAGTAACTTATCTGATCCCTCGTGAATATTTCGTTCAGACAGATGCAACAGACGATCGCGATTGCAAATCAAGCGCTCGTTTCACTTACTACTTTGCTCCGCAAGAAGTAAAAAGCATTTGACAAAGATGATTATATCTGGTCTACAATCACAGCAGAAGCTTCAGATACAGCTCGTTATGCACTTCAGGGTACTTCTATTCCTGAATATAACGAATTGAACGATCTTCATTTCGATGAATATCTGGACTTCAAGACTGCTAAAGTTAGCTTCAAGAACTTGCCTTATTTTAACTCGTTCAACAACGGACGCGAAATGGATGAAATGCATTATGGTGAATTACTGCTGGTTAACCAGACAAAAGCTCCGAAGCATTCAACAGGCCGTTACGACGACGATGTAAATATCAAGGGTTGGAAGATCGTCTATACAAAAGATGGTAAAGAAAGATTCAACTTATGTACCGGGACGTTATCTGCCGATGACAGTTCAGGGACATAGCTACACCGACTATGCTGCATGGTTGGAAGAACATGGTTGTCCGGATTGTTGTATAGAAGATTATCCTGAAGTTGTAGGTACTGACGCAACAGTGAAAGTTATCGACTGTTCAGGTAATATCTATTCGAATATCGTTAGCGTTAACGCTATCTTCAAATATCACCGTGGTGATGTGAACATCGGTGACGACGAGTCTAAGTATGTAAATGAAACATATACTATCAACCCAGCTCTGACTTACGATGCTTCTATCGCAAGATATTTTGAAAATGGAAATACATTGGATGGTACGACTTATACTTATAGCGGTCAGGATTTGATGGATGGAAAATCAGATGCAGTTTTACTCAGGCCCGATCAAGATCTTCGGTAACAATACATTCGTATGGTTCCAGGATACCGACCAGTCTCTGTTAAGCCATGCTATGGGCGTAATGAGCTCTGAATTATTGAAATATTTTGAAAAGATCGACCGTAAGGACTTCTTCTTCGCTCCGTACGATGAGTGGGATGGTTACAAATATGAGTCAAGACCTCACACTGTGAATGTATTTGCTACAGGTTTGAAACCTGATGTAGAAGGTGGTACAGTTGCTTCTATCAAGATCTTCAAAGAACAATTCTCTAAGACTGAAGGCATTGACGATGCAGTTTATCATACAAATGCATTCATGTTCTCTGCAGAAAGCCTTGATTTTGCAAAAGTATATGTGAAGAAAGGTTCTCAGGAAAACCGATCGAAGAATATAATGGTGCCGTATTCGGTAAGTTTATCGGTATGAGCGTTGGCGATACTCTGGTTTACAAGGTTGACCTGGATGACGACTATGCAGTACAGTATGTAGAAGAAACAGGTCTTGACATGACTGTTAAGTATGTTCCTTACAATGACGTGAACCTAGTTCCGATCGTTGCTGAAAGCTGGAACGAATGTTTCGAAGGTACTCCTAATATCTTCCACCATGTAGCTCAGTTCGGTGCAACTACAGCTAACAATAAGGGGTGGAACGAATTCTATACATTCGGTACTACCGACAGAGGTTTGGTAACTACAATGAATGCAGATAAAGTGATCGGTTCTTATACCAGCTTCTATTCATTCCTGACTCAACAGTTCGGTTCTTGCAACACTTGTGGTGGCGGCAATATTCCTAATGTTTATGTATCGGATGGTGGCAGCTCAAGCGAAAACTGGGTTCCTGCTCTAACTTCATCTATAACGAAATGTTCCGTAAGGATTACAAGACTCGTTATGTAAATACTTGCTATCCGGTACGTGACGGTCAGTTCATCATTGCTGGTTTGAACATCGTTGACCCGGTTGACATGGAAGTATTCTCTAACAAGAAAGGCGCATTCGAATATGAAGTAACAGTTCTGGGCGACATGAACGGTGAGGCTTATGGTAGAGTAGATACAGTAGGTACTATGGTTCAGATTTCTCCGAACAAATACGGTGAAGTATTGGCTCTCGTTTCTGCTAAGTTCGATCCGAAAGATCGCAATGGTCTCGAAATGACTATCGATACAATCACAAGTGGTTCTGAAAAAGGGTATGTGGGCTCGCTACTATGCGCAAGACTCTATCCGTTTGGCTCCGCAGCAGCATGGTGCTGACGTGGAAAAATACAACCGCGTATACTTCTTCGACCTGGATGATTACAAACATAATCTGACAGTTAACGACCAAAGATGGGCTGATCTGGGTGTTTGGGCTCCTTACGGAATCAATGTAAACGATACGCTGACAGCTGGTATCAAGGGTGACGTGAAAGTTCCTGAAGTATGGTTCAGTTCCCCTGACGCTGCCGGTAAGAATAAGATCGACGCATTCCAGTTCGGTGTTGTAAATGGTGGCGCTTCTAAAGATTCTGTATTCTATATCCAGGGTCGTGACCTGCCTCATTACGGTACTACTGTAAGTGGTGAAGAATCTAAGATAGAACAGGAAATCAACTTGTTGAGTGCTTCTGACTTGTTCACATTCGAACAAACAAAGCAAAAAGAAGTAAAACTGTTCATCCGTGAGAAATCTATGGAACTGGCTGCAACAGCAGAAGAAAATCCTTATACATTCAAGGGTGGTGAAAACGACCTGGTGAACAATGTTCTTCGTGGTGACGTTGCTGCTAAGATCGATGTTCGTGCAACTCCGAATGTAGAAGACCTTTGCGATGTAGAAAACGCATTGTCTCTGTCGGCTGTATGTGATGTACAGAAGGATCTGCCGCTGGCATTCACTGCCGGTCTTGAAATGCCGTATATTAAAGATATGGAACCAGGTGACGTAGGTGGTAGCGATGCTCGTATCAAGTGGACAGCCACTCCGGGTGCTCAGTACTATCAGGTTGCTGTAGGTCGCTTCACTCCGAAGTACACTTGAAGATGTATTTATGTCTGAAGTACGTGCTGACGATGCAAGCAAGACTATTTGGGTTGAATTGTTCAACGCTACAGGTGATGTTATCCACCGTGATAACAAAAGTTAACTACTGGTTGGAAGTAACTAAAGAATATACAGATGCAGCAGGTAAACCGCAGAAAGAAGTAACTAAGGTAAGTGTAGACAACTTCGAATTGCAGGGTAATACGCAGCCGATCGACAGAAACTGGGGTTATGCTCCGATTGCCCACCAGATGGACAACATGGAACTGACTACAGACATCACGAAACCGGTTAAATATACGATCCGCCTGATGGAAGGATTCCAGACAGATGCACATCAGATCGATATCTATCTGTTCGATACTCCTGCAACATGGATGGTTAGAAAACCTGTTCCGGGTATGCCTATCAACGGTGGTGAGTTCAATACAGGTGACTGGAGAACAGAAGTAGGTTCATTGCCTACAGCATATTACGAATGGCAGGATGATATCAACTTCGACGGTGAAGAATCGTTCAAGGTTTCTGCAACATCCACTTCAATAGCTGTTCATAACCTGATCCCGCAAACTGCTTACACGGCACGTGTACGTGCATTCAACGAATGTGTAGGTGGTGAAGAAATGATTCCGTCGGAAGATTATTATGAGTTCGCTACATCTAAGACTGCTACCTCTACAGGTGACATCTACTTCGATGAAGCTGACGAACATGATCCGGTATCCAACGAATCAATCAATACAACTGACGTAACAGTTCTGGGTGGCCAGGGTAAGGTAACGATCCTGAATGCTGCTAACAAGAATGTTGTCATCAGCAACGTATTGGGTCAGACAATTGCTAACACGACAATCAATTCCGACAATGTTACATTCAATGCTCCGGCAGGAATCGTAGTTGTAGTAGTTGATGGAACAACAGTGAAGGCTGTCGTTAAGTAAGACAATGAATAACTATTGATATAAATGAAGTTTATAATCAATAATTTAAAATAGATAACCGCGCGGCGGCAGTAGAGGCGTTGCTTGCAATGCCTCTATCTGGCACCAACTAATCCGTGAGGACGAAAAAGCGGGTATTAATACTAAAGTAATGAAATATAAATTCTTCCGCCCTAGCTCTGTGAAGAATGAAAGCGGATATAAACCCTGGCGGTTTCTTTTGTCAGGGTTTATATTATGTTATATAACTTGGATTATAAGCACTTACTATCTATTGATTGAAGTATAAACTAATAAAAATAATAGCGTATGAAAAAAAGTATACTTGATCGATGTGAGTAGGCGACTACTTATATTCGTGCTACTATTGGGAGGGTATATTACACAAGCGGCTGCAGCAGACATTTATGTCCCCGTAAAAGATGTCCTGTCATATTATGAAGGAACCAGTGACGCTAATGCGGAGCAGTTAAAATCCCATATCCAAAGTTTATTGCAGGGAGTTGTCGATCAGAGTGATCAGGCAGCGATTATATCCGATGTTACTATCAGAGGTAACGGTGGGGATCAGACCGGGTGATTTGGTGGCAGGAAGTTATAACTACACTTTTAAAGTGACTTCCACCAGTTCCATTACGTTAAATTTTTGAACGGACGATCGGTACAGGGAATATAAATCCTGCAACTCTGTTCGGCGAACTGGATCATGATCAGGTAGTTGTATCAAATGCTATCGAGATCAAAGCCCGCCAGGCAGTCGGTGATTTGAAATTCCCGGCTAACTGGGGTAATTATGTGTATGGAACATCTGTTAGTGATTTACATTCTAAAAATACAGGTGCTCGATATGCCCGGAGTTTCATTTAATGATGCTTCGGTTTTTCTGGTTAAAGACGGCGTTTCCGCTCAATATACCGGAAATAATATGTTGGAAGCCGGAAAGTATGATGTGGTTATTACATTTCCTCCGACAGATCAGTTTGCTTATGAACCCGGTTTGACCAATTGTACCAAGCAGGCGACAGGTTCTTATATTTCAACCAAGCAACTGATTGTAAAGGAAAAGCCGATCGATAATACGGTATTCCCCTGTGTTTGCGGAAAAGGTTGGAGGCTTAGGCGAACTGGATCCGGCATCCAATCTTAATTTGAACCGGATAAAGAATCTGATCAGGAATAATATAACTTCATCCGATGATTTTATTTCCGAGATAAAAATATATTCAGGTAATGGTTTCACCAGTGAAATAACTACGGGGCGGTTAGTTCGGGTAATGTATATAGTTATCGCGTGGTGCTTCTACCGAATTATGGTGCAGGCAGCAATGTCTCTGCCGGCGTAGGTGGAGCAAGCGTTTCTTTAAATACTACTGAATGGAGCTATGATATTGTAAGCGCGATTGCGATTGGGAAAAACACGTTACAGGTGAAGTTACCCCGATTTTGTTTCAAGCCCGATCCGTATTGGCGACTATGCTGATAACACTGCTACGGCTACGATGCTGAAACGTCTGATTCAGGATATTAATCCGGAGATGGTGGACCAAAACCTGGTTCCTCAGGTTGAGGTAACTGGTGGTACGGTATCTTCCGGTATGGCAGATAACACCTATTTGGGTTATAAAGTGACAGTCCAGGGTGATCTTGTTCAGACAAATTTGAATTTTGTAACAAATGGGAATGTCTCATCTGCTAATCTGGTTGTAAATGGAAATGTTTTGTACGTTTAGTAACCTCTGTTATTCGTAACAACATTGCCAACCACCCATTCATTGATTTATCCGGGTAACTATCAGATCGACTACGAAAAAAGATATGCTGCCGAATGCGGTCATCCGCCGTATCAAGAGCGATCTGTTGGTTCGTAATGCCGGCGTTTTAGGAAATGAAACGTTCGTTGTTCGCCTGATCAATAATGACCTGAGCAATAAAAATGCGATAGCGGAAACAGACGATTCGTTCGGTTATAAGATCATCATCACGAAGAGCGCAACCTTGCAGGAAATAGAAACTCCGACTAATCAGCGGATCAATATCGTTGATAAAGGTACGACAATCGAGATCACTTATTCTAAAAAGCATTGCTATCGTTCCCCGTCCGGCGATCAATTTTACATTCGGTGAATATACCGTTCAGTATGTGAAGGATATGACCCGGGAACAGGTTGCGGATAAGGTTCGCGAATATATCTATATGGCAAATCCGTACAATATTGAGTACATAGAAAATGTACAGATCACGAACTCCCCGTATCAGGGAAAATATGGGTACGGCTACTTACCGGGTAACGTTAAGTGGAGACCTGATGCCCTGTTCTCTGAAGTAACAGTGAACGGACAGCCGCATAGCCCGACAACGTTTGAAGGTACAGTAAATATCACGCCGCGTCCGATCGCAAAAGTGAAACTTTACAAATATGAGTTCAAGAAAGAAGGCGCTTCCAATGAAATGATCGAAAAAGCGATCATGGCTGACCTACTTTTGAAGAACCCGGATATGAAGGGGGCTTTATATTTCCAGCGTAACATTGGTGCCGGCAATCGGTAGAGATCTTTTACTCTTATACGGTAGTATTCAATCCGAATGATAATATTCAGAAGATTGAAGTAACGAATGAAGATGGAGGTCTTATCATCCCGATAGAATTGTTCGGTTATACAACAGCTACTTATCTCCGTTCCGTACGGTTGACCGATAACGGCCAGTCGCTGGCTGAATATCCGCTTCCGATCAATGTGCAACTGCCATTGTGGGAACGTCCGTTCGGACAGACGGCCGATGAGTATGCACTGGCTCTGCTGAGTGACTTCAGACTGACTCCGGGTGCTGACCGTGTAACGGTTCCCGACCTGAATAACTGGGGCGTGAAGACCTATCTGATCAACAACGAAACTTCTACAGGCGATGTTCCGGTGCGTATTGCCGGCGAAAGCTATCCGCAGGTTTCCGACTTGTATGGTTACGAAGTGGTGACAAGTTCAAATACTCAGTTCTCGGAATACTATACATTAAATTATACAGCACCAAGCAGTATCCATCTGACTAAAGACGGTAATGATGTAATTGCGAAACTGGCTCTCCGCATCGTGAAAGCGAAACGTACGCTCACTTTGCCGGAAGTAAATGTGACTTATAGGGATATCAATACAAAAGTAGCTTTACTTGACTCTGTAAAGAAGGCTGTATTGGAAGACCCGGCAAACGAAGAGTTTTTTGAACTGGTAACAAAGACGGGTGTTAAGCCTCTGAAGAGTTTCACCGTTACTATTAATAATATAGAAGAAGAAGGAACAACCGCTGTTAAGACATATACTTATTCGGTTGCATTCGTTCAGAAGGTAACTGATAATATCGAAATAAGAGAAACCGGTGCGAAGACATTGGTCGTAAATGCAGCTCCGGTTGTATTCACTTTCCCGACGGATATCTTTATCGTTACGGAAAACGCAAGGTTGCTATCGAAGCAGACATCCTCAGTAAGTTCCTGGCTGCCAACGAAGGTTTGTTGAGTAGTTATGCTTGTTTTGAAAATCCGGCCAACCTTTCAAGGTAATGCTGACAACAGCTGATTGTCAGGCTGAAGCAACGGAAACGATGCCGAAGAACGGTGATTACGGTTACAGGGTGGATGCTCGACCCGGCATTGTTGTCAAACTTCCTGCTTGACAATCAATTCGGAAGCAACTTCCATAACGTACAGAATTCTGTGCAGATCGGTCAACGTAAACTGACTATTACTTTGCCTACTTATCTGGCTGCAACAGCTGAAGAAGAAACTGCAGCGAAAGCTGTGTTCACCTTCGGTAAGGCGACAAAAAGCCCAGATCGTTCAGCAGATCTATGATGATATCGTGGCTCTGAACGGAAGTAAGATCAAGAGTGACTATACATTGGTTGTCGACCTGGTGACTGCCAAAGCTCAACTGGATAAACAGAATCCGGTAATCGGCGAATATGACTATACGGTAGATCTGACATCTGCCGACTATACCTTCGTTTATGCAATTGAAGGTGTGGAAGTTACAACAGAACCTGATACCGAGGTTATTACTGCCGTTAAGGCTGTGAAAGTCGTTGCTCCGGGTGTTGTGGTGACATTCAACGAGAAAGAGCTTAAGGGTATCTGGACGATTATGAGCGGTGCTCCTGTTTACGATCTGACTAACCTGACGCTGGCGGCTGATGATTACGGTTTTAGCCTGGTTTCCTGGTGGAAGATCCGGAAATCCCGACCGCTGCAATGACGAAAGCCCGTTGGGATAAGCTGTTCAGTACGAATAAACTGCACTGGGCATTGTACCGCAACGATAAACTTCAGTTCCACGGCAATACGTTGAACAGTGTATTGGTTGACTCAATTAAAAATAATGTAACTCAGGGAACATTCAAACTCCGTATCATAGACGCTTCTACTTTGAAGGCTGCTATCGGTAACTTTGAAATCCAGCTGGATACCGATCTGGCTAACCTCAAAGTGACTCCGGCAACTGTAGAAGTGAAAGCTGCAAAGGATACGTATACAAAAGTATATGGTACAGAGGTAACAAAAAGACTCCGACCTGAATGCAAAACTTGTATTTGCAACAGAACCGAAGCTGACTGCTGCAAAATTGCTGGCAGACAAGAATGTAATTGACTTGTTCGAAACGCTTCTGCCGAGTGAGGTTAGTGTCTACGCAGCTGATGCCCGGTAGGAGACTATCTGATCCGTGCAGTCGATGCAATGGTGAAAGAGATGCTTACCCGGTAACAGGTGTTAAAGTTTACCGCCAGCGAAACGCAGGCAAAAAGTAACTGTGACCCGGCCCGTTGACAGCAGCAGATTTGACTATCACTCTTTCTGTAACCCGTGAATATGGGGAAGATGCAACAGATGCCGAAGTTTATGCCGCTGTGACAGGTGAATTATCTGACGCATTTCAGGCAGAGGTCAGCAAAAATTGCTGAATGCAGAAAATGTGAACCGTACAAGCTGGCTGGATTTGTCGGGTGTCAATAAGAAAACAGACGTTGGTACGTATGAATTACGTCTGACTTCTTCGGCTGCCGCACAGATTGCAGCATTGCTGAACTTCGATATCACAGGTGCTACTATTGTTAATGCAGGTCTGACGGTTACGAAGGCTCCGCTGACAGTACGTGCGAAGAGTTATAGCCGTCCGTATGGCGGTGGTAACCCGGATCTTGAAATCGAATATATCGGTTTGAAGAATAATGAATATGAAAAATCTGGCAGACGTATTCTCGGTAATGCCGAAGATCGCTACGGATGCAAAATCTGATTCACGTGGTTCTTATGATATCTATTTCACGACAGAAGGTGTTGCACGCAACTATACAGTAACGCATGAAAACGGAACATTGTCTATCGACAAGATCCGCCGTACGATCATCTGGCCGGAAGATCAGCGTAATCTGGTTATACCGGTTGGTGAAACTGTTGAGTTGTCCGCTTACCTGAAATCGGAAGCTGACGGCAAGCCGTCTATCAATGATATCCGTTATGAACTGTCGGGCAACGACCGCGAACGTGTTATCCTGTCTGAAGTTGCCAGAGGCAAGTATGCTGTAACAGGTCATGTACGTACGGAAGGCGACGATTATGTAACCATCACGGTATATGCAGACGGTGACGATACATACGAAGATGCAACTCCTGTAACAGGTACGATCAAAGTGATCGCTCCGGAAGGTGACGCAGCTAAAGTAAACGTGATCGTTTCCAACGTAACAAGTATTTACGATGGCAATCCGAGAACTGTCAGCGTGAAGGTGACCGATGTAGAAACAGGTGAAGAAGTGAAAGACTTCAGTATCTATTATGAAGGTGACCAGCTGGGTTCGGTACCGACAACTTATCCGTTATCACAGGATGCTCCGACAGATGCCGGCGTATATACTGTAACGGTGAAGGCTACACTTGGTTCTGTCACTTATGCTTACACAGCTAAGAATAAGATGGTGATTGCTCCGAAAGCTGTTACCGTAACTGCCCGCAGTTTCGACATTAAGTACGGCAATGAATTGCCTTCTTATGCGAATGCTTACGATTACAATAAGAATGACTTCCTGAATGGCGAAGACTTCAAGGTGGGACAGGCTCCGGTTGTACGTATTGAAGCATACAACGGCAAGGCCGGTTCTTATAAACTGACTCCGTATTCGGCACAGGACTTCGGTCGCAATTATGTGGTTACTTATGTTTCCGGATTCCTGAAAGTCAGCAAAGCTGCTTTGACGATCCTGGCAGATAATAAGGAATCGGTTTACGGCAAGGAGCTGGAAGAACTGACTTATACAGCTACAGGTTTCGTGAAAGGTGAGACGTTGAAAGATCTTGGTTTCGCCCGCGTATCAGCTCGACTGTTACAAGAACATCAGATGCAGGAGTTTATCCGATCACATTCTCTGATAACTATACTTCAGACAACTACGAAGTTTCTTACGTGGACGGTAAATATTCTGTTATCGCCGCTTCGCAGAAGATTACATGGAATCCGGAAAGCGTGATCGACGTAGAAGGTGGAGATGTTATTCTGACCGCTTCTGCTTCAAGTAAACTTCCTGTAACATTCAATTCGTCTAACGATGCAGTAGCCTATGTGAACCAGATTGGAGATGCATGGATTCTGACTCCGGTTACTTCCGGAACCGTAACGGTTACAGCTATGCAGCATGGTAACAAGAACTATAACGCAGCTGAACCTGTAGTGGTAACATTCCTTTGTAGACGACGAATATCTGTCTGTCGATAACGAAAAGATCACAGTAACAGACTACATTGAAGTATATCCGAGACTGTTTTACCCATTCTGTAACAGTGGCCGCTCCTTCTGAAATCAAGCAAGTTGAATTGCTGTTGATGAACGGTACGTTACAGAAAGTAATTCGCAAACCGGGATCTGTTATTGATCTGTCATCGTTTGGATCAGGTATCTATCTGCTCAATGTAACATTGGAAGACGGAACCTTCAAATCAGTGAAGATCATTAAGAAGTAACCTGTAAAACTAATTTAGTATGAAGAAATATATTAAATCAATATTAACATCGAGGAAGCAGCTTATGCTGCTTCCCCTGATGCTTGTTTCAGGCGGTATCATGCAGGCGCAAACGGCTGTTCCCGATACCATATATGTAAGTTTCAATGCCGCAGATCCGGTAACGATGACATATGGACAGGACATGAATACGGTTGTTTCCGATGCCGGCTTGACAGGTAGCAGTTTTAGTTATCTGTATGTGAAAGCAGAGGACGGTACGGCCAGCGGTTTGAATGGAACCGTATCTTTCAAGGACGGTGCTACCGTAGCCAGTGTATTGAAATTTTCTGCGACGCCGACAGTCGGGGGCGGACAGGCTCTTGGGTTTGTAGCCGATAATCTTTCGGATTATTTTTAGCTATACGGCAAATGGTGAGAATGTAGTTTTCTTTTTACCAGTAATCGGAGTGATGCTACTATAACTCGAACATTGACAGTGAATAAGGCTACATTGAGCATTGCAGCCAAAGACACCAGCCGTTTCTACGGAGACGAAAACCCGGCGACTCCCTGGTCTGCCAAAGACTTTGTGTTCAGCGGGTTCGTGAATGATGATACGGAGGCTATTTTCACGAATTCACAGGTTAACGTATTGCCTACGGTTTCTTATTCGGGAGCAGATAAAACTCTGTTCCCGGTACCTATGTAATCGAATTGGCCGGTGGACAGGCCGCTAACTATAATCTGGATTTGCAGGTATGGTCGAATAGCTGGCCCGATAGAGGTTTATTGACTGTAAATAAGTCACCTTTGACATTGGCTGTTCCCGACAGTGCACGTTTGTATGACGATGCAAATAGCGCAACAGTTCCCGGTAGTAAACTCGTTATTACCGAAGGGGTACTGAAAACGAACAGACGCAGGAAGGTTTATTCCAGGGAGATAACCTGGCGGTAACTCATACGGCTATTTCTGCTGCAGTGAATAAACCGAAGAGTGACGTAAAGGAACATACAGTTATGAACTGAATGAGGCTTCAGTAACTCTGGCTGCCTATCGATTGTCAAACTACGATATCCAAGCTATCGCTGCGGGTAAATATGAAGTGAAGAAAGATACGATTACAATCACTGTGTTTGATGCTTACCAGGAAGTTCCTATCGATGATAAGAATGTAAAGGTTATGCAGAAAATTTATGGTGAACCGAATCCCGACGGATACTTCTGGTTGAAGAAGAGAGCGGAAAAGCCTGCTGCTGTAGCTCCTTCTTATGCGTTCTCGAAAACAGCTGAGGCAGTAAATTATATTTCTGCGGCAGCCGAAGGCGACAAAGGTTTTAAAGTCGCTCCGCTTGCCGGATACTTCGATTATGAAGGCAAAAAAAGCAACTGAAAAGACTGAAGTAAACCTGAAGCGTGAGAAACCGAATCAGAAAGAAGACAGCCTGTATGTTGCCAAAGTGGATAACATCGACAAAGTATCTTCATTGAACTACGCATTCAAAACCGTTGACGGTTCGTTCCTTATCAACCAGCGTCCACTGGCTATATGGAAAGTAATTGTTGACCGTGTATATGGTGAAGCCGATAAGGATACGACTTGGACATTCGAACCGAATGACGCTGACAAAAAACGTGGCTTAGCCATCTTCGATGCGAAATATCAGACAACAACAACTCCGACGATATCATCGACTTCATGCCGAAAGTTGTCGTTAAACCAGTTGCTGCCGATAATACCTTGCATGCAGGTTCTTACAACGACACACTGCATATCAAGGTGGTTACTGAAGATAAGTCCATCCAGCCTCCGTTCCAGGCAAAGGACCGTAACTATAAGTTGATTATGAACACGCTGGTTCCCGGAACAATGACCAACGACAGTGTCCACCTGGAAGTGATGAAAGCTCCGTTGATCATCCGTCTGGATACAATCAAGAGAGCATACGGTTCAGCCGATCCTGAATTTAATAAGGCGGAAGTTCAGAAAGAGTTTATCTCTTACGAAGGCTTCAAGCTCGACGAATCGGCTAACAGCCTGGATTCGACTGCTACCGTAGCTGTCGGAAACCGTATCAAGAATCTGGTTCTAAATAACCGTCCGGCGGGTATCTTACCGGTAGGCACCTATGAACTGACCGGTATCACTGATATCAACAAAGGAAAATCCGAACTACAAAATTACAATTGTAGGAAAGGCGCGCTATCAGGTGTATCCGGATAATAGTTATGTCATGGTTTGGACTCCGATACAGAATGAATTGATCGTGGGTGACCTGGTTCGTCTGAATGCAGTTGTAAAAACAAGGATCGACCGTGATTGCCGAAGGTTCACAGATTATTTACGAATCATCCGATCCGGCTCTGATCCAGGTTGAGAAGGTGGAAAGTATCTGGTATCTGCGTGCAAAAGCGCTGACAGAAAACGACGGTGTTACCATTACCGCCCGCTACAATGCTGAATCCGGACAGGAAGAAGCGTTGAAGTCGGAAGTATTTAAAGTAGTACGCCTGAAAAACGAAGCAGATTATAATGTTGTATTGGGTAATATGGTCTTTGATTACGATGGTAAAGGTAAAAGCAGCCGATGTAAAACTGACCGATCTGAAGGGTATTACCGAATACACTCCGATTGTCACTTATAACGGTGATTACGATCTGCCGGTCGATGCGGGAATCTATAACATCTCCATCTTTGTGAAACATAACGGTTCCGAACTGCTTGTCCGCAAGGAAAAGATGCAGATCAATCCGCGTGAAGTATATGAAACCGAAGGATGCACTGATTGCTTATGGCGAGGCTTTGCCGTCTACATTCGAATATACTTATTCCGGCTTTATCGGTAGCGATGACTTCAAGGCGGCTTCTGCTCCTTCTGTAAAAGTTTCCGGCGACATAACCGGTGCCGGTAGTTATACATTGTATGTAGAAGGTGGCGATCCGGGTGCGAACTATACAATCGTAGGGAGGTACGGGAACACTTTCTGTATCGAAGGCTTTATTGAAGATCAGTGCCGGAACCGTCAACATCGTTTACGGTGATGAAATACCGGAATTTAAACCTGTATATGAAGGCTTCGTCGGTAACGATAATCCGGATGCCCTGAACTTCCTTTTTACACGGTGAAAACGAATGTGAAAACCGGTCAATGCCGCACTTTACGATCTGGTTATCAACTGTCTGAGTTCAGATGAAGACAACTACGCCGTGACACTGGTTCCTGGCAAGTTGAATATAGCGAAAGCAGCAGCCGGATTACAGTATTCAGTCGAATCGACAACGATTACGGTTGGTGATTCCGTTCTGCTATATGCGAACTGCGAATCTCCGGCAAAGATATCTTTCGCCGCCGAACGTATCGATGTTGCCGGCCTGCGTAACCATGTAGAAGGCGTACACGTTATCGGTAAATCCGAAGGTGTAACCAAGGTATATATCACTATACCGGAATCTACAAACCACTTGTCACATCGTGATTCTGTGACTTTCAATGTGAAGATGGGCGCAGTAGGCAATGAGTCGATCACTTTACAAGGTGTCGGTTTGTATCCTACAATCGTAGAATACAATGCGACAGTCGTTTCCGAAATGCCGGTAGAAGCAATCTATGTGATTGACGCATCCGGTAAACTTCAGAAATTGTTCAGGAATCCTGAGCAGGTTATCGACCTGAGCCAGTTACGTAGCGGTTACTATCTGGTACGGATCGTCCTGACGAATGGTGAAGCGAAGACTGTGAAGATCGTTAAGAAGTAATATTTCCTGTCTCCCTTTCGGGAAGTGGATAAAAAAATCGGGCCCCTCGGATATTATTCCGGGGGCTTTTGTATATTTGTCATGTAAACCACTATAAAGTAATGTATTATGAGTAAATTTCTACTAAGGATTTTTGTGCTGTGTCCTGATTATTAACGGAGCGGCTTTTTTTTTTTTAGTTATGTGAGTGCCCAGTCTGTTCCCAATGGCGATTTCTCTGCTGAATGGGAGACCGGCTATAATGGAGTCGGCAAGCAACCGGCTTTTCTGGAAGGCATCGAATGTCAGTCAGATGGGTGTAAAGAAAAGAGTTGGTAACCCGCAATTCGGATGGCTCCGTGCAGTTGACTAACCAGTTTGTCGGTTTGTTTGGAATCGGGTCGAATGCACCGGCTTATATCTCTCTGGGAACTCCCTGGGTATATGCCAATATTTCGGATATATCCAAGAGTGACGGAGGAACAACCGGAGGAATAGAATTTACCCATCGTCCGGATTCTATTGTCGGCGTATTCAAACGTAAAGTCGTTGCGGAAGAAACTGCCTGGATGGTCCTTTATCTCTGGAAAGGAACAGTCGTTTCCCAAAGTCCGGATGGCAAGGAGTTGATCGATAATGAGAAAGACGTGCTGGCGGAGAATGGTTCTGTTACCCTGATCGGTAAAGCTGAATTTGAAATAAAAGGCGAGTTATCCGACTGGACGCGTATCTCGGTACCTGTCGACTACCTGTCGGAAGAAGCCCCGGAGAAGATGAATATAACCATATCCGGTGCCGATTACCGTAATCGCAGCCTGATAAAGGAGAATAATACCTTTATCGGTGCAAAGTGTGGAACTGATCTATAAAGACCCGGTTTCAACAGAAAAAGTACAATTGCCATCCGATTTGATTTCCGTCGTTGATAATATCCTGTATCTGAATGGTAATTACAAAAACCTGACAGTCTATGCAATGAGTGGAAAACAGGTCTACTATTCTGCCCGTCCGGGAGAAACCGTTTCCCTGTCCTCCCTTCCTGCTGGAATTTATTCCTTGAGAGTCGAAGGAGAACAAGGTGTACAGACGATGAAGTTCCGGGTTCGTTAAAAGATATTATTATTCGGAGGATGAAGGAGATTCTGACTAGAATGGCGTATATTTGCCCCCTATATCCAACAAACACTTTAATTTATCAATTTGAAATGAAAAAAAGACTATGTATGGCTGTTATGGCAATGTGTTTATTGCTGTCATGCGGCGAAAAAAAAGAGAAGAGGCTACACTCTCCGGGTTAATGAAGTCTGATTTTGTATCGGAAGTGGAAGGTAAGCCGACCGCCTTGTATGTGTTGAAGAATAAGAATGGGGGGCAGAGGCTTGTATTACAAACTACGGTGGACGCCTGGTTTCTGTAATGGTTCCGGATAAGAATGGAAAAATGACCGATGTCGTCCTGGGTTACGATAATATCGGGCAGTATGTGCAGTCGGACGGAAACTATGGTGCTTTGATCGGACGTTACGGAAACCGTATCAATCAGGGTAAGTTTACTTTGGATGATATTGAATATACGCTTCCTCAAAATAACGGTGCGCATTGCCTGCATGGTGGTCCGCAGGGTTATCACGCTCGCATGTGGGATGCTAAGCAGCTGAACGACCAGGCGCTGGAGTTAACTTATCTTTCAAAAGACGGTGAAGCCGGCTTCCCGGAAATCTGGATATCAAGGTTACTTATACGTTGACGGATGACAATGCTGTCGGTATCAAATATGAAGCAACAACCGACAAGAAGACGGTTGTGAACCTGACAAACCATAGTTACTTCAATCTCTCCGGTGTTCCCGGTTCCGATGTGTTGGACCAGTTGGTTATGATTAATGCAGACAACTACACTCGGTTGACAGCACTTTGATTCCCGTAGGTATCAGTCCTGTTGATGGTACTCCGCTGGATTTGCGTACTCCGGTAGCTATCGGCAAACAGATTAACGACCCGTTCCAGCAATTGCAGTTTGGGCGTGGGTATGACCTGAACTGGGTGCTGAATACAAACGGCGATAAGAATGTTCTGGCAGCCAAGGCGTATTCTCCGACCAGCGGTATCGCTCTGGAAGTATATACCAATGAACCGGGTATCCAGTTCTATACCGGAAACTTCATGGATGGAAAAGATACCGGAAAACATGGTGTCTTATATCCGCATCGTGGTGCTTTGTGTCTTGAAACACAGCATTATCCGGATTCACCCAACCATCCGGATTTCCCGAGTGTAGTGCTTAATCCGGGAGAAAAGTACCTCAGTGAATGTATCTATAAGTTTACGGTGGAGTAAGTAGTTCCAGTTTGTAGTAAGGAATGCAGACGAAGCGCAGAATAACGCAGATACTATTTTTATTAATAAGTCTGCGTTATTCTGCGCTTTCTGCGTCCGGTAATATCCTTTGGTATATCTTTTTTTCTTGTTAATAATTCTTTGCAAAGAATATATATTCTTGCTTTTAGCTATCTTTGCTTCGTTCAATGGGGAAGCCGTCCTTTTGAGTTTCGGTTGCTCTCCTTGGGAACGATATGTAAGCGTTTAAGATATTATCTTTGGAACTGAAAATCGCCAACTTTCCAGTCGGACAAAGATAATAGACAACTGGACGCTCACGCTTGTTATATATACTTGTGTATATAGAATAAAGCGTGGGCTGTTGTCTTATTATTTGTCCGATGGGTGTTTGGCGATACCTCAGTTCCGAATAATGGATTAACAGTTTCCACGCTTCTTTATGATATAAAAAATGCCAAACGAGGGAAACGGGGCGGCTTGATTGACGTATGAACCCAAAAAAGAAAGAGAACGGATTGCTGTTTGCCGTGTTTTACTGGATATCGCCGAAGGAACGGATGGCTATGCCTCCGTATCTGATTGTCCCCATTATCAACAGGTGCAGAATAAAAATCCTTTTGACGGAGCAGGATTTTGAGAAGGCACGGGATACTTCGGTCCTGGAAAGCCTGGTAGTCCTGAAAGGGGCGCATTACAACATCAAGATGATGCTGGCACTGACCGTATGTGACCTGTATTCAGAGTATATGGTTATTCCGCTTAACTACCGCTTGGTTTTCGAAACATTGATGAGCGCGATTGACTGGCCCATCTCTTTTCCGAAGTGCTGGCGAAGAGTAAAACGGAATAACGACTTTTAGAACAGGTTATAGTTTGTTCTGAGTACTTTAAATTCTGTGCGGCGGTTTATCTGGTCTGCTATTTCCTGTTGTTCGGGAGTCAGCGTCAGGATAAACTCTTCCGTCAATACATCTCCTTCATTCAGGAAATCGTAGTTCTTTTTTGCCATCTTCTTATTGATAACTTTCGGTACGCTTTCGCCATAGCCTTTGGCCCCCAGGCGTTCTTTTTCGATACCTCCTGCAATCAGGTAATCCACTACTGATTGGGCGCGGCGTTGTGCCAGACGTTCGTTATACTGGTCGCTTCCTTTACGGTCGGTATGCGCTCCCAACTCGATTGTTACGTTCGGGTTATCGTTCAGCATCTTAATCATTTCATCCAGTGCCTTCTGTGATTCGGGGCGCAGGGTCGCTTTGTCGAAGTCATAGAAGATGTTTTCGATAACTACCGGTTTGCTTATCGGGGAGAGGTAGAAGTCTACGATATACGTCTCGTTCTTTTCTTCCGGTCCGGTTTTCAGTTCGAAATTCTGGTTGAGGTAACCGCGGGCGCTTGCCATCATTACGTAACGGATATCACGTTCCAGTGCTACACGGTAGGTACCGTCTTTTTTTTGCCAGTACTTTTTCGTTCAGCCCGTCTTTTCCGACGATGCGGACTGTTGCGTCTTCAATCGGATTCTCGTCCACATCAGACACGATACCTTCGATAAAGATGGTTATGACAGGAAGCTCGAATGAGTACAGGTGGTCGTAGCCGCGGGCGTCATTGCGGTTGGAGCTGAAAAAGCCTTTTTCCTTATCTCCTTCGAAGGTGATGCCGAAATCGTCACCCATCGAGTTCATGGGTGCTTTCAGGTTCTCGACATGCCATTTGCCGGTGCTGTCCTGGGTTGCTTTGAACAGGTCCAGACCACCCATGCCCGGATGGCCGTTGGAGGCGAAATAGAGTGTGACGGAGTCGCGTACGTACGGAAACATTTCGTCGCCGGGTGTATTGATGTCCGGCCCTAGGTTTTCCATGGGGCCGAAATCATTACCTACGAGCCGGGAGCGGAAAATATCTTTTACTCCGAAACCGCCGACAGCGTCCGATACATAATACAGGTATTTTCCGTCGGGCGAGACTGCCGGGTGTCCCAGGGCGGTAACCGAGTCTTTCACGATGCTGGCACGTGTCCCTTTTCCCCATTTGGCACTGCTGCGGGTGGATACATATATTTCTGACGTGCGCGGTCCTTCCGGGTCCTGTGCGCAATAGGTGTAATACATGGTGTTGCCGTCTTTCGAGAAAGAAGGGGTTCCTTCATCAAATTCGGTATTTACTTCATCCTCCAGTTCGACGGGGGCGAGCCAGTTGCCCTGTTCATCCTGTTTGACCAGGAAGAAATCGTTGTTTCGCTGGCCGGTGATGGCACTGATCGTTTCGTCTTTGTCTTTGTTGGCTCCTTTCGGTGTACGGGAAGAGGTGAAGTAGAGCTGGTCGTATTTCTCACCGTAAAGCATCGGGCAGAATTCGCCGCGGCGGGAGTTGAATTTCTCCATCCGCTTAACGATATAACGGTTCGGGTTTTGTTTCCATTGCGGGGCCAGTTCGCTTCCTTTGATACCGTTGAGGGCCAGTTGGCTTTCCGGGTTTAATAACAGGCAGTCGTTGTAATGGCGTATGGCGTCCATATATTTTCCGCTTTTCTGGTACATCTGTCCCAGGCGCAGGCTCACGATACTGTCGGGATAATCATAGCGCAGCGCATTCATATAAGCACTGGTCGCCCTCGGAGTGTTATTGATAAGCCGGTTACATTCAGCCATCCGGTAGGCGATATACCCGCGTAGATCCCGTTTCTGCGGAGACGTTTTCGTATACACTTTCCGGTAAATAGCCGCCGCCTCAAAGTATTCACCAATCCGCTGCTTCTCTTCTGCATCGCTCAGCTTCGCCGATTTGCAGGAAAACAGCAGTAATGCGGTTAAAAACAGTAGTATATAGGGAGTAATCTTCTTATTCATCACCGGATAATCTTTTATATTATGTAATAACGAACGGATTGATAGGATATTGCCCGGACCGGGATTCATTATTATAATAGCAGCGAACTATCCCCATAACTCAAAAAAGCGGAAATCATGTCCCAGGGCATAATCATAGATGTTCTTCCAATCGCCTTTTACGAATGCTGAGATTAACAGCAGCAAAGTGCTTTTCGGCTGGTGGAAGTTGGTGACGATTCCCTTTACAACTTTGAATTCATATCCCGGGGCAATGATAATCTGCGTGGCTGTAATCAGCGTATTCAGCTGGTGTTTGTCCAGATAATCGAGTATGTTTTGCAAAGCCTCGGTCGGTGTCAGACGGTTATTGGCGTCTTCATACGGCATCCATTGTCTGACAACCAGCTCTTCGGAAGTCGCATCCGGATGGGTGGCAAGCGTGACGCCGATATAATACAGGCTTTCGAGCGTGCGGACGGAAGTTGTGCCGACTGCAATGATCTTGCCGAAATTCTGCATCACCCGTTCGATGGTGCTGCGGCGTACGGAGATATATTCGGTATGCATCTCGTGCCCTTCTATCGTTTCGCTCTTGACCGGTTTGAATGTCCCGGCCCCGACATGCAGCGTCAGTTCTTCACGACCGAAACCTTTGGCATCCAGGTCGGCCAGTACTTCCGGTGTGAAATGAAGTCCGGCTGTCGGTGCGGCAACCGAACCTTTTATTTTGGAGTAAACAGTCTGATAAGTCTTTAGATCACTTTCTTCCGTTTTCCGGTGAAGATACGGAGGTATCGGAAGTTCTCCCGCAGCATCCAGTACTTCGGCAAAGCTGAAACCGCCATCCCAACTGAAACGTACCTGATACGTCTCTCCGTAACTCTGCACTTTTTCGGCAGATAGTCTGACCGTTTGGCCAGCGACGGTAATTTCCCGGGAAAGAACCGGCTCTTTCCATTTTTTCGCATTCCCTATCAGGCAAATCCAGTTACATGCTTCTGTCTGCTGAAAGATAAGTTCATAATCGTGCGGGGCGGCAGGGTCGAGGCAGAACACTTCGATTTGTGCCCCTGTTGCACGCTGGAATAACAGTCGTGCCTGGATTACGCGGGTATTGTTGAATACCATCAGTGAGCCTTCCGGCAGATAATCCGTAATATGCTTGAAGACGCTTTCGCTGACCTTTCCGTCACGGTAAAGTAACAATTTGGACTCGTCCCGCTTGGGTAGGGGGAAACTTGGCGATTCGTTCATCAGGCAACGAATAATTATAATCTTCAATACTTATCTGTTGAGTTTTTGTAACCATTGCTATCTCTGTTTATCAGGCACATTCTTGTTGAACCCGGGTGCAAAAGTACAAATTTGTATGATATTATGGTATAATGAAGTATCTTTGTCGATACGAAATATAAACGACAAAAAGCTATGAGTAATATAAAAAGGTAGGTGATAAAGTCCGCTTCCTGAATACAACGGGAGGCGGTATCGTGCGTGGTTTTAAAGGAAAAGACCAGGTACTGGTGGAAGATGAAGACGGATTCGACATTCCGGCGCTGATTCGTGAATGCGTTGTGGTTGGCGGAGAGAATGAGATGCAGGTGCATAGTTCGAACCGTCCGAAAGTACAGCCGCAACCGCAGGTGAACAGTCGGCTCCTAAACCGCAGCCGAAACAGGAGGAAGTGAAAATTGAAGAAACAGCCGAGGGGGAACGGATGAATATCTATCTGGCTTATCTTCCGCTCGAACCGACAAAGGTCATGCAGCAAAGCGGTTATGAAGCCTATTTCGTCAACGACAGCAACTACTATCTGTTCTTCAACTATATGAACCGCCATAACAACAGCTGGGTCAGCCGTTACAATGGCCTGATAGAACCGAATACGAAAATCTTCCTGGAAGAATTCGGCAAGGAAGACCTGAACGACCTCGAACGGATATGCGTGCAGCTGATTGCTTTCAAGAAGGATAAGCCTTATTCCCTGAAGAACTCCATCTCCGTAGAGTTGCATCTCGATACGGTCAAGTTCTATAAGCAGCATTGTTTTATGGAAAACGATTTCTTCGAGGAAGATGCAATGGTATATCCCATCGTTCGCAACGACGTGCCGGAAAGGGAATTGCTTGTTTCTGCGGCTGACCTGAAAGAGGCGATGTATCAGAAAGTACAGGAAGACCGCCGTGTTCCCCAGACTATCGTGAAGAAGAAATCGGACAGCGCCGTATTGAAGTCGACTTGCATATCACGGAACTGCTGGACAATACAAACGGATTGAGCAACGCGGATATGCTGACCTACCAGTTGGATAAATTTCATGAAATACTGGGTAAGTACGCAAATCATAAAGGACAAAAAAGATTGTCTTTATCCATGGTAAAGGGATGGCGTTCTGCGTAAAGCGATAGAAAAGGAACTGAAAAACAAGATACAAACAATACTATTATCAGGATGCATCTTTCCGTGAATACGGTTTTGGTGCCACTATGGTGACTATCAAATAAGAATTACCTCCTGATAAATAGTCGATAACAACCGGGTAAATCTTATTTACCTTTGCAGGAAATCTGTTGCCGACAGTGTCGAAAGCTTTTGCCGACAGCGTCGACAATTTTGCTGACAGTGTCGACAATATTGCCGACGTCGTCGGCAACAACTTCCCTGCTGAGGAAAAAGGTATTAGCTCCGGTTTATAACAGCAACAAGCTATGGCAACCGAAATAGAAAGGAAATTCATTGTAAAGGGAGACTTCTCTAAAGAAGTCTGCGATTCCCAGCGTATCGTGCAGGGCTATATCTGTTCGCAGCCCGGTCGTACGGTGCGTATCCGTATAAGAGGTGAGAAAGGTTTTCTTACCATTAAAGGCCCTTCCGATGATAAAGGCCTGAGCCGTTACGAGTTTGAGCAGGAGATTCCTTTGCCGGATGCCGAACAGCTTCTGACCCTCTGTGAACCGGGAGCTATCGACAAAGTGCGCCATCTGGTTCGCGTCGGCAAACATACTTGGGAGGTCGATGTCTTCCACGGAGCTAACGAAGGCCTGGTTATGGCCGAAATAGAACTGGCTTCCGAAGATGAACCGTTTGAGAAACCCGACTGGATAGGGGAAGAGGTCAGTGGAGACCGTAGATATTATAATTCGATGCTGACTAAGGAACCCTATTCCCAATGGACAAAGAAATAATAATAATTTAAACAATAAAACACCATGAAGAAAAATCTTATTATCCGTTCTGGCCGCCGCCCTGTCATTGCCCGCTGTTGCGGACGAAGGCATGTGGTTGCTTCCGTTACCCAGCAGCAGAAGTTTCCGGAAATGCAGGCGCTGGGACTTAAATTGCAGGATTACGATATCTACAGTCCTGATTCCGCATCCCTGAAAGATGCGGTCGTTATCTTCGGCGGAGGCTGTACAGGTGAAATCGTTTCGCCGGACGGCCTGTTGCTGACAAACCATCATTGCGGATACGGCCAGATACAACAACACAGTACGCTGGAGCATGATTATCTGACCGATGGCTTTTGGGCGACAACCCGTGAGCAGGAATTACCGAACCCCGGACTGACCGTCACCTTCATCGACAAGATAGAAGATGTAACCGATTATGTAAAGAAAGAACTGGAGAAAGATACAGACCCGCAAAGCATGAACTTCCTTTCCCCCGAAATACCTGAACGGGTTGGCGAAAGCCAAAGTCGGAGAAAAGTTCCTGCAGGATAATCCCGGTACGGAAGTAGAGATTAAAGCCTTCTACGGAGGTAACGTATATTATATGTTCACGAAGAAAATCTATTCCGACATCCGCCTGGTCGGTGCTCCTCCTTCATCTGTCGGTAAGTTCGGTGCGGATACCGACAACTGGATGTGGCCGCGTCATACCGGCGACTTCTCCGTCTTCCGTGTCTATGCCGATGCGAACGGTAATCCGGCGGAATATTCCGAATCGAATGTCCCGCTGCGTCCGGAAGCGTTGGTTTAAAATATCCGTCAAAGGTGTTGAAGAAGACGATTATGCCATGATGATGGGATTTCCCGGCCGCACAAACAAGTACTATACCTCCTGGGAGGTGGCCGAACGTCGCGACATAGACAATACAGTCCGTATCAATATCCGTAACCTTCGCCAGGAAGTCATGTTGGATGAGATGCTGAAAGACCCATCTGTCCGTATCCAGTACGCCAGCAAATATGCCGGTTCGACCAATGCCTATAAGAATGCTATCGGAAGCAACTGGGCAATAAAGAAACGTAACTTCGAGCAGGTAAAAAAGAAGAACAAGACCGTCTGATTGCCTGGGCGCAAAAGAATAACGAATCAAGCTACCCGGAAGCCTTATCGACCCTCGAACAGATAGTTTCCGACCGGAAAGACCTCCGTTTCCGTAGCTGGATGCTGGATGAGGCTATCCTGCGTGGGATTGAATTTGCAAAAAGTACCGACAGAGGTGCAGTCCGTCAGTGATGCCCTGAGAGGAAAAAGACCGCAATGAGCAACAGAAACAAATCCGTCTGCTGGATATGGCTTACCATCGTTTTGCCGATAAGGATTATGCCCCGGAAGTAGACAAGAAGATTGCAAAGGTCATGCTGAAAGAATACCGCCGCCTGGTTCCCGCAAAGTCCCAGCCTGCTTATTTCTCTTTGATTGACAAAGAAATTCAAGGGTGATGTAGACCGTTTTGTCGATTACCTGTTCGATAAATCTATCTACGGAAGCGAAGAGAACTTCGACAAGTTTAAGACGCGTCCTTCCGTGAAAGCTCTGGAGCAGGACCCGATGATCTTGTTTGCCAAATCCGTGCAGGAGGAAAAAGCGAATCTGAATGCCGCCCTGGCCGATTTCGACTCCGGATATGCGTTGGCTCATAAAGAATATGTAAAAGGATTGCTGGCAATGTATCAGGATAAAGCCAATTTCCCCGATGCCAATTTCTCTCTGCGCCTGACCTATGGACAGGTGAAAGGCTATCGTCCGAAGGATGCCGTTTATTATAACTGCCAGACCACTCTGGACGGTGTGATGGAAAAGGAAGATTCAACGAATTGGGAGTTTGTTGTACCGTCCCGCCTGAAAGCGCTTTATGAAGCCAAAGACTTCGGTCGCTATCAGATGCCCGACGGACGAATGCCGGTAGCCTTCAGTGCAACGACCCATACTACCGGAGGTAATTCCGGCAGTCCTGTCCTGAATGCGAACGGCGAACTGATCGGTATCAACTTCGACCGTAACTGGGAAGGTGTAGGCGGCGATATCCAGTACTTGCCGGACTATCAGCGCAGTATCATCGTCGATATCCGTTATGTCTTATTCCTGATCGACAAATATGCCGGAGCCGGCTATCTGCTGGAGGAGATGGATTTGGTAGAATAATAGGAAAGAAATCTAATTCCGGATAGCTGGATGTGAACGTCTGGCTATCCGGGATGGGATTAAAGCCATAAAAAAAGCGAATGATTGTATCAATCATTCGCTTTTTTATATTCTGATATAATTAAAACATGCCTTTTTCAAGTTCAGCTGCTTTTACGCGGAAAATATATCCGTTACGTGAGAATACTAATTCTCCGTCTTCTTTTTTTTCTGGTTAACTAAGCGTTGAAAAGCTATATTGGCTCCTTTAACTATATTCTCTTCAAATTCTCTAACTTCTTGTTCACTCATGATGCTCAAGTTTTGTATAAATATCCGAATTATATATCTCTTTTTTATCACTCCTGAAACCTTTGGCGATTACTTCCATCGGTGACATGGAGTTGTCTGCAATCATCCAATAATCACAAATGGGGATATATAGTTCAAAGAGATTGTGAATACCTGCCTCGTAACGACGGCGGATAGTACTCTCCGGAATGTTATGTCCTCCGGCGGCCACTCTCATTTTTACTCGCTCCACTGCCAGATCCGGTGTGTTCAGCCAGAAATATAACAATGTCACATAATACCCTTCCCTTTGTGCTTCCCCTGATCAGGTTTGCGCCTGAACGGGTGGCCAGTGTAGTTTCCATAGCAAACGTTTCGCCTGAAGCGATTAGTTCTTTAATGCGTTTATACATAATACGACTGGCTTCAACGGCTACCGCGATACTATCAGAATTAAAAGGGGAAAGCCCCTTGGCAATCTCGTCGGAATTTACGAACTCTTTACACTTCAACATCTCTGGAAGTATTGTAAAGGAAGCCGTTGTTTTCCCTGCTCCGTTGCAACCTGATATTATATATAAATATGGCACTACTTACTGCTTTTTTGACAGGGCAAATATAGATAATAGTTTTTATATGTTGTACAATTTATTTCTCAAAAATAGTAAAAATGTGCAGAAAATGTACGGATAACCCCTCAGTTCGTTGTTTCGGAGGGCTGTTTTGTTAAAAATTAGACCCATAAAGGTCGCTCATGATACCATCGGAGATAAAAATCCCTTCCCTGGAAAGGAGTAAAGTTTCGCCCTTTTGAATAAGCAGGCCCTGTTTAAGGTAAGGGGGCTGCCTGCTTTTTGACAGTAGGCAAGTTTCTCTTTTCCGAACTGTCTTTGAATTTCAACTAAACTGACACCCCACATGGTGCGAAGTCCGGTGATAATGAAGTCGTTGTAGCGGGTGTTTAAATCCAGTTCCTCTACTTCTATGTCGGGTGAACCGCTATCGATTCCCCGGAGATAGGCCGGGGAGTGAGGATATATTCCATTGTCGACTTATTCCGTTATAGGAATGGGCGGACGGACCTATCCCCAGGTATTTCCTGCCGGTCCAGTACGAACTGTTATGGCGGGAGAGCATTCCGGACGTGCAAAGTTGGATATTTCATACTGCTGATATCCGTTTGCCGTCAGCCGTTCTATCAGTGAGGTGAAAAGGGTTACGCTGACCTCTTCTTCTACGGGAGAAATCTTTCCGGCTTCCTTTAGTTTATATAAAGCCGTACCTTCTTCATATATTAAATGGTAAGCGGAGATATGTGGAATGTCGAGCCGGATAGTGGTGTCGAGATTGGCTTCCCATTCTTTTTACATTCTGTCCAGGCAGGCCGTATATCAGGTCGATGCTGATATTCGATAAACCGTTCTCCTTGCATAACTCGACTGCTCGCAAGGCCTGTTCCCGGTTATGGCGACGGTTCAGGAAGCGAAGGTCCTCTTCCTTGAAACTTTGTACTCCCATACTGACACGGTTAAAGGGGAGTGAGCGCAGGGAGGCCACATATTCGGGTGTCATATCGTCCGGATTGGCTTCCAGGGTGATTTCCTGACAATGGCTTACATCGAAGAGCCGGTGGATGGCATTGAATATACGGTCGAAATCCTTCGCCTCCAGTTGGGAGGGTGTCCCGCCACCGAAATAAATGGTTTCGACAGGTTCGCCATCCGTATACTCCTTGCGTAATTCCAACTCACGGATCACGGCGGCAAGGTACGGTTCTTTGTACTTCATCTCCGTATTGGAGAAAAAATCGCAGTACAAACAACGTTTTGCACAAAAGGGAATATGGATATAAAGGCCTGCCATTATTTGAGTATTGTCCATAGTTTTTGAGGGTCTTGACGGGTATCCCAAATCAATCCTACATATATTACATCTTTATCTACTGTGTAATATATTTTACAATGTTTTTCCACTAAATATCGGTAAGGTGGAGCCCAATCGGTTGTATTTTTGCTCAATAGTTCCCATAAGAGGAAATTTTTTTTTAGCAGATTAATATGCTGATATATAGATTCTACAATATGTTTGGCTTTGGAAGTGCCAAAGGTTGTCTGGTTAAATCTAAATATCTGCTCAATTTGTTGTTTTACAAGAGGATCCCAGATTATTTTCATTGTAAGGATTTTATGAAGTCACTCATTTCCTGCTCTTCGATATAGTTTCCGCTCTTTTTATTATTTTCGGCTCGGTTTAACAATGCATTCAGGAGTTCGGAAGGCATATCATACGTTTTGGTCGGAGAGTCGGATAGTAACTTTTTAATGTACTTCTCGGCTTTAGCCAGTTTCTCGTTATCCAGTTGCATCAGCGCTTCAACCAGATCCATTTTACGTGCTTTTAATTCCATAGTTGTCATAGTAATAATCTTAATTTATATCTATTATACAAAGGTACGAAAAAATATCCCAGAAGAGGCCTGTTACATAACATAGTTCTCAAACACAGGGCAGATAATTGTTTTTTTCCTGTACATTCTCTAATTTGCGGCCTCGTGAGTAATTCACGTAATGATATTTATTGTTAAACACAAAATACCTTGATATCATGAAAGTATACCAAACAAACGAAATTAAGAACATCTCTATCTTGGGAAGTTCGGGCTCTGGGAAAACCACTCTCG
>VOFF01000292.1_pt1 | contig 41308 bp, 43 predicted proteins | sample 5384061 | NCBI WGS metagenome assembly VOFF01 (sample SAMN12384725, study PRJNA508395) | human gut metagenome | isolation source: healthy gut E | host: Homo sapiens | reverse complement strand
ATAATCAGGGATTTAATTTATAGAAGTCCCCTTACGCAACAAAGTTATGAAAAATATGACACGCATCACGCCCCCCGAAACGGCTTTTCGTTCTTGCCCGGCAACGCCGGCTTCGCTATCTTTGCGAAGATGCGTTCCGTCCCGCACACGGACAGAACCTAATGAATCGCCGCCATATGAAATACACACTCTCTTTCTTGCTGTTTCTGCTTGCCGCCGCGACAGTCACCGTACCGGCCGCGGGACAGCATGCCGATGCACGAATCGGCGCACTGCTGAACTCCGGCGACTATTTCACCCTGCGTGAAGTGCTGCCCCGACAGGCAGACAGCATCGCGTCGCCCGTCGTGCGCGGGATGGCCGAAACACTGGTCGGCACCTTCTTCAACCGGCCGGCCGATGCCCTCACAGCCGTATCGGAACTGTTGGAGACATACGGCGACGAACTCGGGCCCGACAATGCGACGAGCATGGTCTTCATGGCCCTGCTCGACCTCTTCATGCTCGACCGGTACGCCGCTGCGGCGGAACTCACGAACGACTTCATTGCCGATATAGACGGCAGTCTGCCTGACGAACTGCTTTTTAGCCTCGAATTTTTCCGGCGCACGGGGCACGCCCTGGCCGGACGTCCGGCCCCGGAGCTCGTCATGCCCGAAGGCGGCACCTGCGTACCCTACCGGCTCGACAGCGTAGGCCGCGGCCGCATCATGACCGTACCGGTACACATCGGGGGCAACGTCCGCGATTTCGTCTTCGATACGGGCGCAGCACAGTTCAACTTCGTCTCCGAAAGGTTCGCCCGCGAGAACGGAATACGGATGATTGCCGACTCGATTCCCGTCGCGGGTATCGGCCGGGGGTGGGTCGGACTCGGCGTGGCCGACAGCCTCGCCGTGGGCGGTATCGTGATGCGAAACCCCGTTTTTCTGATATCTCCGCCCGACCAGGTGACGGACACCATCGAGGTCATCAGCGCGGTGCTCGGCAACGCCTTCATGCGCAAGGCGGAGCGCTTCACCATCGACAACCGCACACGGCACATCGTCTTTCCTGCCGAACGGACGCTGCACGCGGACGGAACGGAAAGGATGGCGAACATGATGCTGAACAGCTTCCAGCCCTACGTCCGTATCCATGCGGACGGTATCCCCCTGCTGTTCCATTTCGATACGGGCAACGTGGCGACGACCCTCTACCCCCCCATATTACGAACTCTTTCGGGAACAGGTAGACTCCTGCGGCGTCGAAGATACGGTGCGCATCGGGGGATTCGCCGGTGTCGCCGAGAATGTATGCTACCGGCTTCCCTCCGTGGAATTCACGCTGGAGGGCATTCCTTTCACACTCCGCGACATCGACGTACTGCCATCCGGAAGCGCCGGTGCCACGGCCGGTTCGGAGGCCGGTTCGCTGGGCACGGATTTCGCGACCGCTTTCGACACACTGACGGTGGACTATACGAGCTGTACCGTCCGGGGAGAAAACGTCCCGTAACGGCAACCGCCGCAACCGGGGACGGACGCTCCGCACGGGACAGCGACACCTTTCTCCGCCGGTATCGTTACGCGGGTTGCGCGTTTTTTCGTAAATTGCGGCGTTTTCATCCACTACCAACCAATTTCCACCTATGCAGGAGATAAACCACAAAAAGGGGCAAGATATACTACTCCATGGGCGAAGTGGCGGAGATGTTCGACGTGAATCCTTCGCTGCTGCGCTACTGGGAACAGGAGTTCGACATTCTCAAACCGCACCGGAACAAAAAAAGGGGAACCGCCTCTTCACGCCGAAGGATGTGGACAACATCCGCATCATCTACCATCTGCTCAAGGAGCGCAAGATGAAAATCGAGGTAGCCCGCAAGTACATCCGAGACTACCGCAAGGAGGTGGACCGCGATGCGGAGATTACCGAACACCTGATGAACATCCGCGCCATTCTGCTCGAAATCAAACAGGACCTCGCCTACGGCGGGGCAGTGGTGGACGACGACTGCGACGAAGAGCCCGTGGCTGTCCCTCAGCAATCCGGACGGGAAACCGTCGGAAAGGGGGACGAAGCGGGAGAAACGGACACCGGGACGAAAACGGGAACGGCCGCTGCGGCCGACCGTGCTCCCGAATCTGCCGCGCAGCCGACCGGGGAGACCCGGGAGAGAGCGGAGAGACCGGCCCCTGCCACGGCGGATACCAGACCGCCCTTCGAGGAACAGGTACTCTTCGAGGTGGCCGTTCCGCTGGAACTGATGCAGGCGGGAAGAACGGCCGACGACGACGGGTTCGAATCGGCCCGTGCCGCCTTCGCCGGCGTAACTGCCGGCGAGGAGACCCCGCAGGAAGAGGAGCCTAAACCGAGGGTACAGGCCATCGAACAGACCCTGTTCTGACACCGGGACTGCGGGCAGTCCTGCCCGCACCGGGCAAAGGCGTACGACGCTTCCGACCGAATTTTATTCCGACAATCCGAACCGACAATGAAAGTAAAAGAGATAACAGCCATTCTGGAAGAGGCCGCCCCGCTCTTCCTTCAGGAGAGAGTTACGACAATTCGGGGCTCCTCGTGGGCGACCCCGAAGCGGAAATCGACAGCGCCCTGATTTGCGTGGATGCGACCGAAAGTGTCGTTGCCGAAGCCGCCGAAGTGGGAGCGGGCCTCGTCCTCTCCCCACCACCCGGTCATTTTCCATCCGCTGAAACGCCTCACCGGGGGCAGCTACATCGAACGCACGGTGGCCGAAGCCGTACGCCGCGGCATCGCGCTCTACGCCTGCCACACCAACCTCGACAGCGCCCCGGAGGGCATGAGCCGGATGTTGGGCAATCTTCTGGGGCTGCGGAACGTTATACTTCTCGAACCCACCGCCACGGAGATGCCCGGTTCGGGATTCGGAATCGTCGGCGAACCGGAACACGTGCTGCCGACGGAGGAGTTCCTGAGGACTGTACGCGACAGGCTCTCTCTCAAGTGCATAAGGTACAGCGGCATCACGCGGCCGACGGTTCGGCGCGCAGCCCTCTGCACCGGAGCCGGAGCCTCCATGATGTCCGCCGCCAAACGGGCGGGAGCCGATGTCTACCTCTCGGCGGATTTCAAATACAACGACTTCCTCGATGCCGACCGCGAACTCGTGATTGCAGACATCGGACATTTTGAAAGCGAATATTGCGCCATCGACCTTATCTATGAAATTATTAGAAAAAAAATGCCTACTTTTGCACTTCATAAGAGCATGCGGTCGGTCAATCCGGTGAACTATTTGACATAAAGCATATAACGACAAAACATATGGCAACAAGCAGAAGGACGGCAGACACTGTCGATTATTCGATGCAGGAGAAGATTCTGGCGCTCTACGAACTGCAGAAAATCGACTCCAAAATAGACGAGATAAACAAGATAAAGGGGGTGCTCCCGACCGAGGTACAGGACCTCGAAGACGAAGTGGCAGGACTCAGACGCGCATAGACAATATCAAGAGCGGAATCGACGAACTCAACCTGCAGGTCAAACAGTCCAAGGAGGACACCGAACAGGCGAAGATACAGATAGCCAAATACAACGAACAGCAGAAGAACGTCCGCAACAACCGCGAATTCGATGCCATCAGCAAGGAAATAGAGTATCAGGAACTCCAGATACAGCTCAACGACAAGCACATCAAGGAGTACACCGCGGAGATAAAGGTCAAGAAGAAACAGACCGAAGATGCCGCCGCCGTCCTCGAAGAGCGGAAAATAGACCTCGAAGCGAAACGTTCCGAACTCGAAAGCATCGACATGGAGACGGCAGACGAAATGGCACGCCTGCGCGAAGAAGAGACACGGGCGAGGGCCAAGATAGACGAACGGCTGCTTTCGGCCTATTCCCGCATCCGCTCCAACGTCCGCAACGGACTGGCCGTCGTTACCGTAAAGCGGGATGCCTGCGGAGGCTGTTTCAACCGGATACCGCCGCAGCGGCAGTTCGAAATCAGGCAGAACAAGAAAATCATCGTATGCGAATACTGCGGCCGTATCCTCGTTTCCGACGAGCTCGACCACGAAGAGGAGGCGTAGACCGTCCGCGCGACAGCAGAAAAGACGAGAACCGGAGCACCCTACATTGGGGTGCTCCGGTTCTCGTTTCGGCCGCTTCCGCTCCCGGCCTCCTGCTCTTCCGGGCAGCGTACATCTGCCATCCCACGGCAACCGGAAACCGGAAAACCCTGCCGGACAAAAAATCCCGCACCCGGAGACGAAACGGCCCGAAGCGTCACAAATCCGCAGCTCCGACCGACAAACTCGCATTAATTTATTACTTTTGTAAAGCAATCACCGCCACATGGGCAAACAGAAAAACGACAACAAGATACGCACCGGCCTCGGCTACCTGCTGAGAAACTTCACCAAGAAACACCGGGTGAGCGTCCGCGACCGGGAGCTCGAACGGGAGGTATGGTACATGTATATCAGTCCCATGCGGATGGTATTGGCCGTACTCGGCGTGCTGCTGGTCATGTTCGCCGTCGTGGTGACGGCCGTAGTGTACACACCGATACTCGATACATTGCCCGGCTATCCGGGTAAAAAGGCCCGGGAGATACTCCTCGCCAACATCGAGCGGATAGACTCGCTCGAATACAGCCTACACATCATGCAGGCATACAGCGATAACGTGGCGCTCATCATGGAAGGGAAGACGCCGCTGGCCGACCGACCGACCGACCGGGACGATACGCCGGCATCGGAAAAGGCGCTCGTTCCGCCCTCCGCGGCCGATTCGCCCTGCGGGCACAACTGGAAGGCGACGGACGGTTCGCCCTGGTAAATGCCACAGTCACCCCTCCGGAGCAGTCGTCCGGCGCGTGGAGTTCATCGCCCCCGTGAAAGGGGAGGTCATCTCGCGGTTTGACCCGGGACGCAACATGTTCGGTACGGGCATCGTACCGACGGAGCGCAACAGGTCGTTGCGGCGCAGGCCGGCACGGTGGTAATGAGCCAGTGGACACCCGAAGACGGCAACACGATACAGATACAGCACGGCGACAACTACCTGTCGTTCTACAAGCATAACTCCCAACTGCTCAAGCGGGTCGGCGACCGTGTCGAGACGGGAGAGGTCATCGGCTACGTGGAACCGGGCGTCGTGGACAACGCCACCCGCCCCTCCGGCGAGTTCATCTTCGAGCTGTGGGCCGACGGCCACCCGGCAGACCCGGAGAAATATGTGATATTCCAATAGCACGACCATGAAGCAAAGGATAGCATTGCTGGGCTCGACGGGTTCGATAGGCGAACAGACGCTCGACGTCGTACGTGCCCGCAGCGACCGGTTCGAAATTGCGGTTCTCACCGCATGCAGCAATTGGCAAAAAGCTCGCCCGGCAGGCAGAGGAGTTCGCTCCCGATGCGGTAGTCATCGCCGACGAACGGTGGTACGGCGACCTGCGGGAAGCCCTCGCCCATCTGCCCGTCAAGGTCTATGCCGGTACGGAGGCCATCGAACAGGTCGTCCGGGGCGACAGCGCCGACGTCGTGGTGAATGCCCTGGTAGGGTATGCCGGTATGATGCCGTCGCTCGCTGCGGTAGAGACGGGCAAAAAGCTCGCCCTCGCCAACAAGGAGAGCCTCGTGATAGCCGGCAAGCAAATCATCGAAGCCGCCGACAGGAACGGCGCGGCCATCCTGCCGGTAGATTCGGAACATTCGGCTATCTTCCAGTCGCTGGTCGGCGAAGTATCCCCCGCCCGCCGGCTCATCCTGACCGCTTCGGGAGGCCCTTTCCTGCACACCCCGAAAGAGCGGCTCTGCGAGGTGACGGTCGAACAGGCACTTCGTCACCCCAATTGGAGCATGGGCGCGAAGATAACGGTCGATTCGTCCACCATGGTCAACAAGGGCTTCGAGGTCATCGAGGCGCACTGGCTGTTCGGACTCCCGGCCGGGAAGATAGACGTACTCGTACATCCGCAGTCGGTCGTACACTCCATGGTAGAGTTCGCGGACGGTGCCATCAAGGCCCAGCTCGGCACACCCGACATGCGTCTGCCGATACAGTACGCACTCACTTTTCCCGAAAGGCCCGATTACGGCGGACAGCGTTTCGATTTCGCCCGAACCCCTTCGCTGACCTTCGAGGAGGTGGACGGCGACAAGTTCCCGGCGCTCGGCATCGCATACGAATGCCTGGAACGCGGAGGAACGGCTCCCTGCACCATGAACGCAGCGAACGAAGTGGCAGTAGCGGCCTTTCTTCAAGGACGCATCGGTTACAGCGACATCGTGCGGCTCATCGAACGGGCACTGGAACAGGCCGATTTTCTCCCCTCGCCCACCGTGGAGGATTACACGGCATGCGACCGCGAAGTACGCGGCATGGTATCGGCCATGCTGTGACCCCATCGGCGGCCACACATCCGGACAATGAAGGCAACGGCCGAACGACCGCGAAAAAAAGGCAGAAGGTTTGCGGAGGAAGGAACATACTTTTACAGGGTTTACACCGTTTGACTTACCGTAACGGCAGAGACGGGCCGACAGCCAAAGGACCCGCACCGACAGAGGACGACGCTTATGGATATACTTATCAAGGTACTGCAATTCATACTCAGCTTTTCGCTGCTGGTAATCATACACGAACTCGGACACTTCCTTTTCGCACGCATCTTCGGAGTGCGCGTCGAACAGTTCCAACTCTTCTTTGGCCGTCCCATCGCATCGTTCACCCGCCGGGGTACCCGTTACGGAATCGGCTGGATACCTTTCGGCGGATACGTCAAGCTCGCCGGGATGATAGACGAGAGCATGGATACCGAACAGATGAAGAGCGAACCCAAGCCGGACGAATTCCGGAGCAAACCCGCCTGGCAACGCCTGCTCATCATGGTCGGCGGCGTGCTGATGAACATTCTCCTCGCCCTGGTCATCTACATCGGCATCAGTTGGAAATGGGGCGAAAGTTACCTCTCCACGCGCGACATGACCTACGGTTACGTATTCAGCCCCCAGGGGGAGGAGATGGGTTTCCGTGACGGCGACCGCATCCTGTCGGTGAACGGCGAAACGTACGACGACTTCCGCCAACTGCGCATCGCATTGCTGCTCGAACAGAACTATACGGTCGAGGTGCTCCGCGACGGCGATACGGTAACGTTCCGGACACCGGTGGTTTCGGTGAACGACCTCGCACAGGATGCCGGTTTCATCTCGCCGCGCTATCCCTTCCTCATCGGACAGGTGGTCGAAGGAAGCGGTGCGGCCGAGGCCGGACTGCGGCAGGGCGACCGCCTCGTCGAACTCAACGGAGAACCGCTCGCCTATTTCGACCAATACACCGAACGGCTCCCGCAGCTCAGCGGCACCGTGGCCGAAGTCGGCATCGTCCGCGACAGTGCGGGCACATCGGTCATCAGACATCTCCCGGTACGCGTATCCGACGACGGCAGAATAGGGGCGGCAGTGGACATGCTGGCCGTCACGCCCATCCACACGATGGACTACACCTTTTGGCAGGCGGTACCCGCCGGCACGAAACGCATCGGCGAAGAGATTGGAAGCTACTGGAAGCAACTGAAACTGGTCTTCCGTCCCCAGACGGAGGCTTACAAATCGCTCGGCGGTCCGCTCGATAGGCAGCATCTTCCCCGACGAATGGAACTGGCCGGCATTTTGGGAGATAACCGCCCTACTCTCCATCATCCTCGCCGTCATGAACATCCTGCCCATCCCGGCACTCGACGGCGGCCATGTGCTTTTCCTGCTGGTGGAGGTCATCACGGGCCGCAAACCGGGCGACAAATTCATGACGTACGCTCAGATAGCCGGCATGCTTCTTCTCTTCACGCTCATCATCTACGCCACGGGGAACGACATTTACCGGCTGTTCATCAAATAGTTTTCCGCCATGACCGAACTGGAAAAGATGCTCGCGGGCGAGATGCACGACATCACCGACCCCGAGGTGAGCCGGCTGAACCGGGAGGCCCGGCGCAAGCTCGAGAAACTGAACGCCACCTCCTGGCTCGACACGGTCCGTTACGCGGAGGCCCTCACGGAACTCATTCCCGACCGGGCCCCCTCGTCGGTACTTATCACTCCCTTCTTCTGCGACTACGGATTCCGCATCCGCCTCGGCGAGAAGGTCTACATCAACGCGAACTGCACCTTCCTCGACGAGGGAGGCATCACCGTCGGCGCCCACACGCTCATCGGCCCCGACTGCAAACTCTACACCCCGATTCATCCGATGGATGCCGCCGAGCGGCGCAAACCCATCGAACGGGGAGCGGCCATCGAGATAGGCGAAGACTGCTGGCTGGGAGGAGGCGTCGTGGTCTGCCCGGGAGTGAAAATCGGCGACCGCTGCATCATCGGTGCCGGAAGTGTCGTCACGCGGGACATCCCGGACGACTCGCTGGCCGCAGGCAATCCGGCAGCCGTCAAACGGAAACTCCGATAATCGAAACAAACTCCGAAAGCATACCCTCCGATGGCAAAGGTAAAAAAGCATATTTCTGTACGGCCTGCGGGTACGAAGCGCCCAAATGGCTCGGCAAATGCCCCTGCATGCGGCGAATGGAATACGTTTGCCGAGGAAGTGGTCAGCCGCGGCGACGAAAAACCGGCTCCCGGTTTCGCACGCGCCCAGACACGCCCCCGTTCCCGTAGGGGAAATCGAGGAGGTACACCACCGGCGGCTCGACACAGGCAGCACCGAAGTGAACCGCGTGCTGGGCGGAGGCATGGTCAGGGGGTCGCTCGTACTGCTCGGCGGGGAGCCGGGCATCGGCAAATCGACCATGGCCCTGCAGCTTGCCCTCGGCAGCCGGGGGCTGCGAACACTCTACGTGTCGGGCGAAGAGTCGCCGCAGCAAATCAAGATGCGGGCAGGCAGGCTTCCCGGAGGCGACGGGGAATGCCTCGTCTACGCGGAAACCCTCCTCGAAGAGATAATCCGACAGGCCGAGGCCGTCCGCCCCGACCTGATGGTCATCGACTCCATCCAGACGATTTACAGTCAGGTACTGGAGTCTTCGCCCGGCAGCGTATCGCAGATACGGGAGTGCGCCGCCATGCTGCTTAAATACGCCAAAACGACGGGGACTTCCATCCTGCTCATCGGCCATATCACCAAAGACGGCACAATAGCGGGGCCCAAGGTGCTGGAACACATCGTGGACGTCGTCCTGCAATTCGAGGGCGACAGCAACAACATATACCGCATCCTGCGCGGCATCAAGAACCGCTTCGGCGCGACGTTCGAAATAGGCGTGTTCGAAATGCGCAACGAAGGGCTCGCAGAGGTCGCCAACCCCTCCGAAATCCTGCTCACGCACTACGACGCACCGCTGAGCGGCATCGCCGTCGGCGCCTCGGTAGACGGCATCCGCCCCTACCTCATCGAGGTGCAATCGCTCGTGGGCAACGCCGCATACGGAACGCCGCAACGCTCCTCCACAGGATTCGACATCAAGCGCCTCAACATGCTGTTGGCCGTGCTGGAGAAGCGCGTCGGGATGAAGATGTTCCAGAAGGACGTCTTCCTGAACTTCGCCGGAGGGTTCAAGGTCGCCGACCCGGGGCTGGACCTGGCCGTCGTGGCGGCGGTGATCTCCTCCTATTACGACCGACCGCTGGCTACGGGCGTATGCTGCGCGGGCGAAATAGGCCTGTCGGGCGAGGTACGTCCCGCACCGCGCACCTATCAACGGATACTCGAAGCCGCCCGGCTCGGTTTCGGCCGTATCGTTGTATCGGGCTATTACCGCGACAAATCCGAGGTGCCCGGCGACATACGCATCGTCCGCGTCAGCCGTATCGACCAACTACCCAAGGCCATCTTCACCGAAGAGATGTAACGCTGCCATATACGGCCCGAGACAGTTACCGGTACTTCCGGAAGCGGCAGCCGAACGCCCGCCTTTTCCGCTCATCCTATCCGAAATCATTGCCATCGGACGCATTTATCCGATACGCAACCGAGATACATGTTATGCCCTGCACCCGCGACGGGTACGGAACCTGCGACAATCCTCCCCGAACGGCCAGGGCCGCAACGAATACCAAGAGACTTCAGTCTTGCCATACACGACACAAACGGAGGCCGAGACAGAAGAATCGAATACACCCGTCGTTTCGCCAATCTCCGTTACCTACCCGACACGATGGAATCGGCCTCAAATCCAATCCGGAAGCCTCCATCCGACACCGATTGTCGGAAGAAGCCGAACCGGAAAAATGTACGGAATATAGAGAAAAACATCCGGGAAACAGCAGGTTCCCCGGATGATGATACAAGGCCGGAGGAATTCCTCCGGCCTTTCTGCCATATCCGGTTACCACCATTCCCCGACACGGAAGCCGGACGGACGTCACCACGGCCGCCCGCTCGGACGGATGCTGCGTCATTCGCCCAACCGTGATGCATCCAAATTGTCGTCCTCCTCGAAATCGGGCGCCTCGAACTCCGAACGGCCGCCGAGCATGAACCGCAGATAGGTAATGGGCAGGCCCTGTTCACGAAATTTGCGCTCGTATGCCGTCTGGATGGAGAGGTCCGTATCAGCCATCCCCGTCCCGTAGATATCGTCACCGCAGGCCAACAAGGGCAGGGCATTGCGTTCGATGACCGCTTTCGTATATTCGTGGAGGTGGCGCGAGTCGGTCTTCAGGTGTACGACACCGTCGGGCTTCAGAAACTTCGCATAGTAACCGAGGAACTGCGGTGAGGTCAGGCGCTTCTTCACGCGCTGCTTCTTGAGCTGCGGGTCGGGAAAGGTTATCCATATCTCATCCACCTCTCCCGACGCGAAGAAAGAGTTGATGAACTCGATACGCGTGCGCAGGAAAGCGGCGTTTGCCATCCCCCCTCTCGGTAGCAGTTTTGGCACCGCGCCACATGCGGGCCCCTTGATGTCGATACCGATATAATTCCGGTCGGGATTGCGCTCGGCCAGCGCTACGGTGTACTCCCCTCTTCCGCAGCCGAGTTCGAGAATTATCGGATTCGGATTACGGAAAAACTCATCGTGCCAATGCCCCTTGAGCCGGTACTCCTTGCCGAAGACCTCCTCGAAATCGGGCTGCACCATATTGGCGAATGTCAGGTTCTCCTGGAACCTGCGGTATTTATCTTTTCCCATGCTCGGTTTCTGTTATCTCTATGCCTACGGCACGCAAGCCGCGCACCGGCGTACCGGACGTATGACTGACCGCGAAACGGTAGGTTCCCTCACGCCGCAGGACGCCATGCGACCGGAACGTCCGCTGCCGAACCGTACCCTCCGCCGCATCCGTTCCGAACGGCAGGACAACCCGTTCGATAAAGAGCAGCGAATCGGGCGTATGCACCGTTATCTCCAGAGGAAGCGAGTCGCACCCGGCAGAGCACCGGCCCCCGTAACGGCAAAAACCGACAATTCCCTCAACGACACGGTATCCGAATTGACGAACGATACCTCCCGCTCCTCAACGCTCTTCCATCCGCACGGGTTTACCGCTACGGCCCTACTCTCCGGCCGACCGGAGCACCCCGCCGACAACAACATGCAACATAAAGCCATTACGGCACAATATCGTACGGTCCGCATATCCGGGAAGCAATTACTAATATTTTTTCAATACAGCGCAATAATTAATAAAAAAACAACACAAACCGCATCCGTATTTTTAAAAATCCCTCACTTCTTCCCGGCTGAAAACCGCCAGAAATCACTCTTTCCCGGCAACCGAAGATTCGCTACCGTTGTTCCGGGCATTTTCGCCGCCCGTCCCGTCGGCAGTACGCTGCGGACGGGCAGAACCGTTCGTCTCCCTCTCCGCACCGGAAGCGGGTTTTCCCTCCTGTTCCGCCGGCTGTTTCATACCCGCCGGCCGGTCGCCGCGACGGTTATCGCGACTGCCTTCCGCCCCGTTGGGTGTCTGACGCTGGGGTTTTCCCTGACCGTTCTGCCGGCCGTTGCTTCCCTCGCGGCGGCGGTTGTTTCCGCCGTTGCTCCGCGCACCTTCGCCGCCGGCCCCTTCGGCGGTACGCTGCTGCGGACGGGCAGAACCGTTCGCCTCTCTCTCCGCACCGGAAGCGGATTTTCCCTGCTGTTTCGCACCCGCCGGCCGGTCGCCGCGACGGTTATCACGACTGCCTTCCGCCCCGTTGGGTGTCTGACGCTGGGGCCTGTCCTGACCGTTCTGCCGGCCGTTGCTTCCCTCGCGGCGGCGGTTGTTCCCACCGTTGTTCCGCACGACTTCGCCGCCGGCTCCTGCGGCAGTACGCTGCTGCGAAACGCCTCCGTCCGGAACACTTCCGCCGCCCGCGCCGTTTTTCGCCTGACGCTGTCCCTCCTGCCGCGGCCGCTGTCCGTCGCCACGCTGTTCGTCCCTGCCACGGCCGCCGCGCGATTTCTTCTTTTTCCGGGTGTTGTCGAAACGGGTGATGCTGTCCTCCCCGATGACATTCACGAAACCGGGGTCCACCTCCTGCCGCGGAGCGGCTCCCGCCGCTTCGAGCCTGTCGGGTTTGATGCCCCTGGCATTCATTTTCATGATTTCACGCACCCGTTCGACAGGCAGCGACACGAGACCGGCCATAGAGCCCGGCGCACTGCTGAAACTCATGGTACGGGCAAGGATATCGTTCTTGACGAAATAGTAGTCCCCGTCCAGAGCCTGGAGAGGTTCCGACACACGCGGAAACTCCTTCCGGGCATCCATATAATCGTCGTATTCATATACGAGACAGCATTTCAATTTGCTGCACTGCCCCGCCAGCTTCTGCGGATTGAGCGATATATGTCCTGCGTACGGGCGGCATTGGTGGTCACGGACATGAAACTCGATATCCAAGAAGCGCAGCACAGTTCGCGGCCGCAGGAACCGATGCCTCCGATGCGCCCGGCCTCCTGCCGCGCACCTATCTGCTTCATCTCCACCCGTATGTGAAAGACCTCCGCGAAAACTTTGATAAGCTCGCGGAAATCCACCCGTTCGTCGGCGATATAGTAAAAGATGGCCTTTATCTTGTCACCCTGATATTCGACATCGCCTATCTTCATGTTGAGATTCATCTCGGCGGCTATCTGCCTCGCCTTTATCATCGTACCATGCTCGAGAGCGATGGCCTCCTGCCACTTCTCGATGTCATACGGCTTGGCCTTGCGGTAAATCTTCTTGAACTCGCCGTTCTGCGGATTGAAGCCCACGCGGCGCATCTGCCTGGCCACCATATCGCCCGACAGGGAGACGATGCCGATATCATGCCCCGGAGCGGCCTCTACGGCCACGATGTCGCCCTCTTTCAGAGAGAGACCGTTGACATTCTGGTAGTATCCTCTGCGGGTATTCTTGAACCGCACCTCGTATATGTCGCCGGGCAGCGTGTCGGGGTAATCTTTCAGCCAGTCGGTCACATGCAGTTTGAAGCAGCCCTCGCATACGCCGGCGGAGAGCTCCTCGCCTCCACAGCCGCAAAATTCGCAGCCCCTGCCCATATCGAGCGTACAGTCCTTTTTTATCTTTCTTATCTTGAAACAGTTCCATTTGTCGTTCCGTATTTGTCAAACGTATGAAAAGCGGATATACGGCTAAGCCGCCGGGGAGCCGCACACCCTTCCCCGTATTTTACAAAGATACTCAGACTGCGGATAAATACCGCTGCCGAGCCCCTTTTTCCATGCTGTTTTTATTCCGCATGCACAACGGACGCACTGCGCTTCATCTGCTTCCGGTAACGGGCATTGTAAAGTACCGCAGCGACTGCCAGGCCTATGATGAGCCCCACCCACAATCCCGAAGCACCGACCTCCGTACGGAACGCGAGGCAGTACCCTATCGGCAGGCTGATGACGATGTAGGGAGATGAATGATATCCACATGATGCTCTTTACGTCCTGAATACCGCGCAGAATGGCGACCGAACTCGCCTGCAGGCCGTCCGATATCTGGAACACGGCGACGAACACCAAAAAACGGGCCGCCATCTCTATCACTTCCGGGTCGGAGGTGAAGAGCATCGGAATATAGCGCCGCAGCGAAATGAACAGCAGCGCCGTCACGGCGTTCCACATCAGACCCAGTCGGTATGCCGTCCCCGCATAGCGCCTTATCTCGCACCAGTCGCGCTGGCCGTAGGCATGGCTGACGCATATCGTGACGGCAGAACCGATTCCCAGGATTATCATGAAGGCGAAATTGGAAATCACCGAAGCTATCTGGTTGCCGGCCATCTCCACCGTTCCCACCCATCCCATCATGATGCCCGTCAGGGCAAAGGCACTGCCCTCCATGAACATCTGGAGCGATATCGGCGCCCCCACGCGGATAAGGGAACGTATCATCTCCCATGAGAAATTCTCTCTGCGGAACAATCTGAAATAGCGGTAGAAACTGTCGCGGCGATAAAAATAGACGATGATGAGAACGGGTGTCAATACACGGGAAATCAGTGTCGCAAGTCCGGCCCCTGCGGCACCCATCTCGGGAAACCCCCAATGACCGTAGATGAACAGCCAGTTAAAGACGACATTGATGGCGTTGGAAGTGATGATTATCGCCATCGCCACCTTGGTGTTGCCCACCCCTTCGAGAAACTGCTTAAAGGATGCGAACACCATGAATGGGATGACCGAAACGGCCACATAGCCGAAGTACGGCACGGCCTGCCGGACAACCTCGGGCGACTGTCCCATGTGCCACATGAAGGGACGCACGGCCATGGCCAGCAGAAAGATGCAGACGCCCATGCAGCCGTAGAAGAGGATGGAGTTCTGAAGATAGGCGGCCGACTTGCGGTGGTTGCTCACGGAGTACATCTCTCCGACCAGTGGCGTCAGTCCGAGCGACATCCCCGTCCCGAGGACGAAAAGCATGAAGAACACCGCGTTGGCAAACGACACGCCCGCAAGCGGCACGGCACCGAGCCGGCCTACCATGGCGTTGTCCACAAGCTGTACGAGTATCTGTCCCGCCTGCGAAAGTATGACGGGAAAGGCAAGAGGTGGGTTCTATCAATTCCATTTTTTATTTCTTGCATAAGGCAGCAGAACCCTTTAACTGTCTTGAGCAAGATAATCTTGCGTAAAGTTAAGCAATTTAATCTCCCCCCCCAAAAAAAAATGAGGGATTTTTGCATTTTTGAGGATACACCCCGTCTCTTTTTATTGGGCAATCGCCAATTCACGTTTATTGCACACAATCTGGATGTAGCGGAAGATGTTGTAGGTCAAATTTGTCATCGCCACATTCGCCTTTGCCCGTACAATCCCTATTGTCATGACAATAAGGCCGTGCATACTTTGCTCTTCAAAACCGAATACGTGCTCGACAAGGCAACGGGTCTTGGACTTGCGCCTGTTCTCAGCCTTCTGTTTTTCTGTCAGAGGATGATTCCGACGGCCTTTCTCGCAGATTATCGGATTCATGCCATGCTCCTTCACGGTTGACTCCTGCCCGGCATATCCTGCGTCAAGATACAAATCCTTATCCTTGTCTGACTCATCAAGCAGCTGCTCAAAACCTTTGGAATCATGCACATTGGCAGGCGTTGTTGCATACGAGAGGATTACCTTGTTGCCTTTGTCTACCTTGACATGCTGCTTGTAGCCGTAAAACGTGTCTCCGCGCTTCTTCGTCCAACGGGCATCCACATCCTTATGGAATTTCTTGTGAGGATTGTCATTCCACAGTTCGTCGCCCTTGCCCTCCTTTATCTTCGCATTCTCCTCACGAGTGTTGCGCTGGCGTGGGGCAACGACAAAACTGGCATCTATGATCCGCCCCTCGTTGAACTGAAGGCCCTTGGCCTCCATGAACGTACGGAAGTCTTCAAACAACTTGTCATACGCACCGACGGACGTGAGGGCTTCGCGATACTTCCAGATTGTCTTCTCGTCCGGTACATCATCCACGTTCTCTATCCCCAGAAAAGCGCGGAAACTGGTGCGGTCCACTATCTGATATTCTATCTGATGGTCACTCAGGCCATAGTAACGCTGGAGAAACAGTATCTTGAACATCAACACACAATCTATGGGAGGACGCCCGGCATTGCCCTTACGCTCGCCTGTGAACAGAGAGGCTTCCAATGTCGGACGGAATATCTCAAAGTCCACCAATGACGACAGTCTCTCTAGTGGGTTGCCTATCACGTTAAGGCGAGACGATTGATTCTCGGATTCAAACACACTTTTATAGCGTAACTTGCGATAGCGGCTTAACTTGTTCATGATCTATGATTATTTTGTCTGTTTCTGCAAATATAAGCATTTTATCCGCTTATGCAACTTATAATCAGGGATTTAATTTATAGAAGTCCCCAAGAGTCAATACCCGCCTGTAATATCCTGAACGGTTGAATTTTTCCATTAGTGAAACCTTTGCATCGCCCCCGCCGGGCTTCCGGCGGCCCCGTTCCGCATTCTTCGCGGTCGGGCGGCATCCGGTCCGTACCGGTCGGTCAAGGAAGACTGCCCGCCAGCGTTCCCACCGCTCCGGGACACTCCGCCGCAACGGAGCGTCATGCGTAGAACCCCTCCCCCGAAAAGCAGCGGCACACGGAACCATTGTTCTATAAGCCCCGCAAAAGTACTGAAAATTTCCGCAGCCGCCAACCGTATAATACGCCGGCAGAAAGGGAAGAACATACGCAGGGCGCACCCTGTCTCCACGGTGCGCCCTGTCCTGCGGCCGCCGCATGCCTCAGTCGATTACCCTGCCGAGCTGCGCATCGACCGACTGCATGAACTCCTCGTAATTGTCGGGGGCGAGCCTGTTCTCGTAGAGCAGCAGCATACCCGGCAGCATGCAGCGAAGCCCCTCCTCCACGGCAGCCGCCTCTCCGGCCGTGTAGGTTCCGTCGGCAATGCATTCCGCCAGACGGGGTTCGCACAGCCTACCGAGGAGCCCCGTGATAAGGGCCGCCGTCTCGGTACGGTCGCCGAAGCCGCCGAGCCGCTCCAGAAAGAAGAGCTCGAAAACTCCCGGATACTCCACGAAATACTCCACATAAGCCCGGGCCGTTCGACGCAGCCCCTCCCTGCCGGGAGCGCCCCCCTCCGTCCGGGCTGCCACGAAATCGCCGACCTCCTGACAGAAATCCTCCACACAACGGAAAAGCAAGTCGTTGATATCCTTGAAATAGTTATACAGCGTCGCATAGGAATAGCCGGCGCGGTATGCCACATTGCGTACGCTCACGCCTTTCAGCCCCTCCGCCCTGAGCAGATTCTTGGCCGAATCCAGAAAATAGGTCTTTATCCTCTCTTCCTGAATCTGTCTGTTTCTCATTTTCCAATCCCTTTCTTCTAAACGTTAACAATCTCCACCTGCGTGGACACGATACCGGCAATGCGTCTTACGCAGCCGGCCCTGCATCGGGAGCAACCGCCCCTCTCTGAAAATGCGCCCCCCTCGTCGCGCAAGGGGGCGCACCACAAACACAAAAACTAATATTGAAGAGAAAAACATTTCCCGTTCCGGTTTCCCGGAATAAGCGGTCCGTCTCGGATTCGCTTTTCATCAGGCGGAAGCCCACGGGACTTCCGCCTCTCCTCCCGGCATGTCACAAACCATCTCAATACCCGCCGGTACGGCACGCAAGCCGCCGGTACCGGCCCTGTCCGAATGCCGGGAGTCATTCCATCCGGTACGCAGAGCGCACCCTATACTTTCACCTATGCTATGTGGGGATGACCCGCCGGTGCCCGGCGCACGAGCGCAACACGTCCGCCGACAAACTCGACCGATACCGTATCCCCTCCGCAGACCTCCTCGCCCACTATCATCCCGGCGAGAGGCTCCTCGACATATTCGAGCAACATCCGCCGGAGCGAACGGGCTCCGTAACGCGGCTGGAAGCCGAGCGCCGCAAGCTCCTCGCGGGCATCTTCGGAGAGCTCCAGCGTATAGCCCATCGCAGCAGCCCGTTTCGCAATCCGCCCGAACTCGATATCGACTATGCGCTTCACGTCGTCGAGCGAAAGCGTATTGAATACCACGATATCGTCTATGCGATTGATGAACTCCGGAGCGAAGGTATCCTCCAACGCACTCCGATAGTCACCGTCGTCGTTCTGTTCCTCCAGGGTGCAAAGTCCGGGCGCATCGTAGCCTATAACGGGCGGACGGGAGGATGCACGTCGCGAGCCCACATTGGAGGTCATGATTATCACCGTATTCCGGAAATCCACCTTTCGGCCGAGCCCGTCGGTAAGCTGTCCCTCGTCGAAGAGCTGGAGCATGATGTTGAACACGTCGGGATGAGCCTTCTCTATCTCATCGAACAGCACCACCGCATAGGGTTGGCGGCGTACCGTTTCGGTCAGTTGTCCACCTTCGCCGTATCCGACGTATCCGGGCGGAGAACCGATGAGGCGGCTCACGTTGTGTTTCTCGGAATACTCGCTCATATCTATCCGCACCAGCGCATCGCGCCTGCCGAACATCCACTGCGAAAGTTCCTTGGCCAGCAGCGTCTTCCCTACGCCCGTAGGCCCCACGAACATGAACACGCCGATGGGTTTGCCCGGGTCCTTGAGTCCAGCCCGCGAACGCTGTATCGCCTTCGTAACCTTGCCGATAGCTGCGTCCTGCCCTACCACGCGGGACGCCAGATGGCCGTACATATCCCTGAGTCGGGCCCGTTCGTCGCCGGAGACCTCCTGTACCGGTATCCCCGTCATGGCGCTTACCGCTTCGCGGATATTTTCGGGCGTGACCAGACCGGGACTGAGACGTACTTCGCGCTGCCAGTCAGCCCTGATTTCCTTTAGGGGACTTCTATAAATTAAATCCCTGATTATAAGTTGCATAAGCGGATAAAATGCTTATATTTGCAGAAACAGACAAAATAATCATAGATCATGAACAAGTTAAGCCGCTATCGCAAGTTACGCTATAAAAAGTGTGTTTGAATCCGAGAATCAATCGTCTCGCCTTAACGTGATAGGCAACCCACTAGAGAGACTGTCGTCATTGGTGGACTTTGAGATATTCCGTCCGACATTGGAAGCCTCTCTGTTCACAGGCGAGCGTAAGGGCAATGCCGGGCGTCCTCCCATAGATTGTGTGTTGATGTTCAAGATACTGTTTCTCCAGCGTTACTATGGCCTGAGTGACCATCAGATAGAATATCAGATAGTGGACCGCACCAGTTTCCGCGCTTTTCTGGGGATAGAGAACGTGGATGATGTACCGGACGAGAAGACAATCTGGAAGTATCGCGAAGCCCTCACGTCCGTCGGTGCGTATGACAAGTTGTTTGAAGACTTCCGTACGTTCATGGAGGCCAAGGGCCTTCAGTTCAACGAGGGGCGGATCATAGATGCCAGTTTTGTCGTTGCCCCACGCCAGCGCAACACTCGTGAGGAGAATGCGAAGATAAAGGAGGGCAAGGGCGACGAACTGTGGAATGACAATCCTCACAAGAAATTCCATAAGGATGTGGATGCCCGTTGGACGAAGAAGCGCGGAGACACGTTTTACGGCTACAAGCAGCATGTCAAGGTAGACAAAGGCAACAAGGTAATCCTCTCGTATGCAACAACGCCTGCCAATGTGCATGATTCCAAAGGTTTTGAGCAGCTGCTTGATGAGTCAGACAATGATAAGGATTTGTATCTTGACGCAGGATATGCCGGGCAGGAGTCAACCGTGAAGGAGCATGGCATGAATCCGATAATCTGCGAGAAAGGCCGTCGGAATCATCCTCTGACAGAAAACAGAAGGCTGAGAACAGGCGCAAGTCCAAGACCCGTTGCCTTGTCGAGCACGTATTCGGTTTTGAAGAGCAAAGTATGCACGGCCTTATTGTCAGGACAATAGGGATTGTACGGGCAAAGGCGAATGTGGCGATGACAAATTTGACCTACAACATCTTCCGCTACATCCAGATTGTGTGCAATAAACGTGAATTGGCGATTGCCCAATAAAAAGAGACGGGTGTATCCTCAAAAATGCAAAAATCCCTCATTTTTTTGGGGGGAGATTAAATTGCTTAACTTTACGCAAGATTATCTTGCTCAAGACAGTTAAAGGGTTCTGCTGTCTTATGCAAGAAATAAAAAAATGGAATTGATAGAACCCACCTTTATCTTGTCTGCAAGCGCAATCTCCCTGATACGGGCCTTGGCCGCGGCTTCGTAATTCATCCCCTTGGCCGCCGACCGCTTCTCCTCCCCTGCAGCCTGAAGCGCTTCCTCGAGCTCCGAAATGGCCTCGGGTTCGTGACGGGCGAAAAAGACGCGCCTTGGAGCCCGCCTCATCGAGCACGTCAATGGCCTTGTCGGGGAAATACCGGTCCGTCACATACCGGTCGGTCAACTCCACACATGCGGCGAGGGCCTCGTCCGAATACCGGACGTGATGGTGCTGCTCGTACCGCTCCCGAAGCCTGTGGAGAATCCGCAGGGTATCCTCCCTGGAAGTAGGTTCCACCACTATCTTCTGGAAACGCCGCTGAAGCGCCCCGTCGTGCTCGATGCTCTCCCCGGTATTCGTCGAGCGTGGTAGCCCCGATACATTGCAGTTCGCCTCGGGCGAGCCCCGGTTTGAGGATGTTTGCCGTATCGAGTCCGCCCTGCGTGGCACCTGCTCCCACGATGGTATGTATCTCGTCAATGAAGAGAATGACATCCCTCTCTCTTTTCAGGCCCTCCATGAACTCCTTGACACGCTCCTCGAACTGTCCCCTGTATTTGGTGCCTGCCACCAGCGACGCCACATCGAGCGAAAAGACACGCTTGCCGTAAAGTGACGGCGGTACGTCGTGCGAAACGATGCGCAGGGCGAGCCCCTCCACTATCGCACTCTTGCCCACACCCGCCTCGCCTATGAGTATCGGGTTGTTTTTCTTGCGCCTGCCGAGTATCTGGATGAGCCGGTCAATCTCCGTCTCCCGCCCAATCACCGGGTCCACCCCGCCCGCAGCCGCAGCGGCAGTCAGATCGGTTCCGTATTTTTCAAGCTCCTTCAGCACGGATTTTCCGTGGGGCTTGACGTCGTTCCGTTCCGTATCCTCTTCATCCGACCGCTCCCGGCCGTCGCCTGCCGTACCGCCGTATCCCGTATCCTTGGGGTCAATCCGGAGAATACGGATGTTGCGCAGCGCATTCATCTCCATATAGTAGTCCTCGTCGAACGGCAGGTCGGAAATCATCTCCGCCACCAGATTCCGGGGAATATTGAACGTACTCAAAACCCGGGAGCTGGCGAATTTCCTGCTCCGGAGCAGATAAAGCAGGAAATGGCCCGTATTGACGAGCGGCTCGCCCCCTTCCTGCCCGAATTCGGCGCATACCTTTCGGAGCGCCGCCATCAGATTGTCGTATAGTTTTCTGTCGGCCGCGATGTTCTCCTGCGTCGCGCTTTCCAAATCCTTCTCAATCCTCACCTTTATTTGGTACGACTCCCAACTTTTGATGAATTTGCCCAGGATGTGGGCTGCGTGACAATTACCCTCTTCAAGCAGGAAAAGAAACGCTCGGTCAACGGGATTGCCGCCGCCGGCCCTCTGCGAAGCCAGCAGGCCGCGTGCGAGGGCGTTTTCGAGTGCTTTTGTCTGTTTGAGTTTCATGATAAATCCTTGTTAATTGTCAAATAAATAACGAGACATCCCACCTTCATATTTTACGCATCATATTTCACATTCCGGAAAGACGCCGAAACCATCGACACACACCACTGGAATACAAACACATAAACACTATTAAAATTTTTTATTAATTGTTGCTTATTTTTGGATATCGTAGCTATTCGAGCACACACGGTCTGGCGGAAGACAAAAAAAGCAACCCTTTTCCGGGTTGCTTCCTACAGAGAAACTCTGCGGCCTAATCCACGCGCTCGAACTCGAAAGGCTCTGCCTCCACGAAGAGAGAAGCCGTATTACCGGCATAAGTCCGGCCGCCCACCAGGTCGAGCATCTGACCGGCGCCCCTCCGAAAAATCCACATCCTTCATATCCACCCAGAAAATATTGGGATAAAGCGTGGATTCGAAATAATACACCCTGTTCTTCTGGTCGGACACCGTCCGCCAGCGGGTGGAGGAGATATTGGGCTGGTCGGGAACGCTGATGCCGAGCGGAACCGAGACATTGCGTATGACGCTGAATATGCCGGCAACCGCCTGCCGGGTATCGGCTGTCTGCGGAAGCGCATCCACATAGAAGGAGGCCCGCACGAAGCGGTCGGCCGCCCTGTTCGTTCCGGGCAGGAAGGTCAGTCCGCCGATGTTCTGCCAATAATCGTCCAGAGCCAGCTGCCGGTCGAACAGCGGCGAGTTGGTCATCACCCTGTATGCCGGACTGTGATGAACGGACAGAGCCCCGTCCACATATTCGAATATGGCACTGTCGCCCGCGGCATCCGATACGGAGAGGTGCAGGGTAGCCATTCTCGAACCGTCCGGCATCATGCCGGAGACCACCTCGAACCGTCCGCTCTCCATCTCCGCCACCGCCTCGTCCACGGTCGCACAGGTATCGAGTATGTACTGTACCCATGCTGCGATGGAAAGGCCGGGCGTGGAACCGTCCCACTCCGGATAGGCCGATTCGGCGAGCCACAGCAGATTCGCCACGAGTCCCGCCTCATTCATGCCGTCGGTACTGCATATATCGTATGCCGAAGTCACCACGCTGCCGTACCGGGAGGTCCACGTCAGGGGTTGCCCCCCACTTCGCCGCTGCGCTCCATACCGCGCGGGAATATCCACAAATTGCTCCGGCTGTCCTCCTTCCAGTCCATGGAACGGGCCGTCAGTACGGTTCCGTCGGGCCCCACATAAACCACTCTCGTACACGCTTCCGCCCTCTCCGGGAAAGCGACGGCCAACGCCCCTGCGAGGAGCGCGGCACACAAAAATCCGCCTTTCATACTATACCTGTTTTTTCGGTTATATCCTGTTCCATGCACATTTCACGCCAAAAGCCTCCGCCCAATCCGCCGCAGAACCGCCGCAGGCACCGGAGCACCCGCTCATAGCCATGAATCATTCGCATGCGCCGACGCACCGTACGTAATAAAAACACATTGTCTTTATTTTCCTACATATTAGTTTGGTTGTTCAATAAATAATCATTAATTTGCATACAGATAAACCATATGATTTAAAGTCGGTTGACTACTCGTCTGCATGACGTATTCCCGGCCACAGACAGGACACACATTACGATTAAATAAAACATACAAACGATGAAATCAATCATCAAATTGACATTTTGGCCCACGTTCTTACTGGCAGCCGTAATGTTCACGGGCTGTACGAAAGGGCCGGACAGCTACCTTCAGCTACAGTCCGAACTTTATACGTTCGATGCTTCGGGCGGAGAGAGAATCTGCTCATCTTCTCCACGGATTCACCGTGGAGCGTGGAGACGGAACCGCTGACCACGACAGGGTCCGCATTCGCTGCACAGCGGAAAGCATGGTACAGCATCACCCCTCCTCCGGCCCGGCGGGCGAGAACCTGCGGCTGCAGGTGACCGTCGGAGAAAGAACGACACCTATTCCGAACGGGGAGTGTTCCTCGTGCTGCGTGCCGGGACGCGCGAGGAGCGCATCGCAGTCCGTCAGCGTCAGAAAAATGCGATTCTGTCCGGACAAAACGATTATGCAGTCTCCTGCGAGGAGCAGACACTGACCGTGGAGGTGCAGGCCAACGTCGCATACGAAACGGTCGTAGAGAGCGGGCAGCAATGGATAAAAGAGGCGGAAGCGCCGACCGACACGAAAGCGCTCGAAACGACGGCGCACGCCTTCCGCATTGCCGCCAATACCGAAGAACGGGAACGCAAGGGCGTGGTGCTGTTCCGCAACACGGAGACGAAGCTCTGCGATACGCTGACCATCGTACAGGCGGCATGGACAGACCCGACTCCGGAGCTGACCGCGCTCACGGCGCTGTACGAATCCACGGGCGGCGACGGCTGGACGCACAACGACAACTGGTGCAGCGACAAGCCTCTGAACGAGTGGTACGGTGTGGAGACCGACCTCTCGGGACGCGTCATCGCCCTCCGCCTAAGCAACAACAACCTCACGGGCGAATTGCCGGACGAACTGTCGGGCCTGACCGTCCTACGCCATCTCGACCTCAGCCACAACGATATCGGAGGTACGATAAACAAGCAGGGACGCCCACCGAAAAATGGCACTTACAGTTTTATGGATACCATGCATGAATTGACAACCGTCGACCTCAGTCACAACCGCATCGAGGGCGGCCTGCCGTTTTGGTCGGAGTGGACGAGTAAAAGCCACAAATTCCTGGATTACATTGATTTCTCGTACAATGAACTGGACAGCAATCTGCGGGAGTGGACGGCGCTTTTCGACGGGCGCAACCTCGACCTAAGACTGAATTACAACAAAATACCGACCGGCTATGTACCCGATATTTACCTGAATTACCACAGTTGGCCTCAGATGAGCATGGCGATAGCGGGCAGCGGGCCGACAAAGACACGGGGTTTATGGACGGTGCACAACTGCCCGATTTCCTCTTCGACGATCTGACAACGGGCCAGACACTCCGGGTACAGGATATTTGCAAGGACAACTGCATGACCATGCTGCTGTCGTGGGACCCCCTGCAGGAGAAATCCGTCCGTTTCGCCGAAACCACGGTGCAACGACTGCATAAGCTCTACCACGGCCAGGGATTCGACGTAATAGCCGTAATTCCGAAGGGAGAGGAGTACCGCAGGGCGGCGGAGGAATACCTGCGGACCCATGAAACGGAATGGTACATCTGTTCGGACTATCGGACGCTCAGCGGCGAAGAGCTTGTCCTACCCGGCGCCCCCTATCCGAGTTACATGCTCTTCGACGCAGAGGGAATCATCGTAGACGAGATATACGAAGGGAAAAACATCCCCCCCTCTTTCAGTATGGGACCATGGCAGCCTTTGGAAGATATCCTTTCTCTCGGATTCGACTATTACGTGTCGCTTTGTTTTTACGAGCACGTCGGGGCATGCAAATACGAAAGCACGGATTATTCGATGGACAAACAGTACGAACTGCTGCACGCGGCCACACGGGGCGACGGCGTGGATATCGTGCTGATGGGCGACGCCTTCACGGACATCGATATCGAAGTCGGCCGTTACCGGCAGATAATGGAAGCCGCAAAAGACGCGCTTCTCTCCGTAGAACCCCTGAAAACGTATAAGGACTACCTCAACATCCATATGGTTTATGCCGTATCAAAGCATGCGCAACCGCGAACAAAGGATTGGCCGGCCGATTATGAAACGGCATTGGACATCGGCTTCATCACTAACTGGGGGCTGCAGATGAGCCATGGGGGGCCCGACCAATTTATCGGATTACACACAAGACCACGAGAGGCTGCAAACGGCCAAAGTGTGGGGGTTTGTAGTGAACAACTGCCCGGGAGCAGGCGCCGGATATATCAATCCACCGTACCAGCCGAGTTTCGGCACAATAGGATATCTGGATGGCACTTTTTACTTTACAGTGGTACATGAAGTGGCCGGTCATGCCCTCGGATTGTTGGGAGACGAATATGGCCTCAATCAGACCACCCCTACATCAGGAGCAATAGAAACCATCCACTACGGGCATCGTGTCGGTACACATCTCAATCTCTCCCCTGACCAACGACCCGGCCAGCGTCCCCTGGGCGCATCTTATCGGAGATTCACGGTTTCCGGATGTGGGAATCTATCGGGGGGGCAGCAATTACCTGTATGGCGTGTGGCACGCATCGCCGAGATGTATAATGAACTCATCCCCAAACTGGCCGTATTTCGATACGGTATGCAGGGAACTGCTCGTGAGGCGTATTCTGACCTTGGCGGGAGAAGAGTACACTTTCGAAAAATTTCTGGAAAACGACAAAATGGATTATTGACAATCGACAAACTGCCGGAAGGCAGTCATAATCATTTTATCAACCTAAACAACAAACTATTATGAGAAAACTATTTCTATTGGCAGCCATCGGACTCGTACTGTCCGGTTGCTCGCAGAACGATGTTCCGGCCGACGGCCCGAACGCTCAGCCGACACAAAGCGTGCCCCACTTTTACGGCTACGCACTGCCGGACGATTCGGCGCCGGCAACGCGCGGTGTCGCAGACGGTACGAAAATTTGGCCGAAAGAGGTCGTAAAAAACGGTCTCACCGTCAAGTTCCTCGACGGCTCGGCGGCTTCGCAGGCTTTCGTCAAGGACGCAGCAAATGAATGGGCAAAGTACGCTAACGTCAAATTCAATTTCCTGGAGGACAACACGCAACCCGCATTGGTGCGCATAACATTCGACAACGCCTCGTTAACGAGCTGGGCATTGACCGGTACCGACCATGCACGGGTGACCGACCAGACGCAGGCCACCGTACAGTTCGGCAACTGGTTCCGGCTCGACGACCGTTTCAAGCGCAACGAAGTGCTGCGTGCCTTCGGACAGGTCCTCGGCCTCGACCTGGAGTTCCGCCATCCGAAATTCCATCCCACATGGATTACGGATGCGAACGGAAACATCGACGAGGCAAAGATACGGACATATTGGGAAGAACAGCTCAACAGCTTCCTCTCCTGGGAAGAGCTCAAAAAAAAATATGTAATAGACCCGCTCGAAGACCATTCGCTGCTCATCCGCAGCACCGACGAGTACGACCCCAATTCGGTAATGACATGGCCCTTCTACGAAATGCTCGCTGAGAATATCCCCGTTCTGGACTACGACGACTATCCGGTAAATGAGCTGTCCGAACTCGACAAAGAGTTTCATCATAGAGCTTTACGACGTACAAGGCGGCAAAGAGACTGCCACGCTTCAGCCTTTGATTTCATTCGATTTCACAGGCAAGAAATTAGACATGCGGCTGACAGGCGACAAGGATTTCGCCGTCGTATGGAACTGGGACGACGACAAAGGGGACCTGTTGGTAGACCAGGAAAACGGGGCGTTCTATTATCCGACGGATGCGACCGGCGACTATACCCATACAATCATCCGCAATTTCAACGATTACACGAAAAAGAGGGTGGTCGTGTGCGAAAATCGTATGGCGGAGCCCAGAGGCTCCCAGACCTGATACAAGCGCCGCGCTAAGCAAATTCGACCTGCGCAGCGGCAATAATGCCTCAATTTCAATTTCGAAGAATCGAAGAACACCAAATTGGAGTACATACGCATAGTCGGAGGGTCTGGGTTCCCGGCCCAGACACTTGAATTCGATGGCTGGGAAGAGTTAAAGTCGCTTTATCTCAACCAAATCGGCGATTCCAGAATCGTCGTCAAGAATTGCCTGAAACTCTCTACCATAGCTACGAGCACGCACATCTACACTCCGTCGTCCCTGTCGCCGATAAATGTCGATTTAGAACCGACGGAAGTCGATGAAGAGGCTGCGCAGGACGGAGCGGCACGAATCGTCGGGCCGGAAGAAGACCCCGTCACGGACTGGCCGGAACTACCCGAGTACCGCTATTCGCTCAGCAATAATGCCGGCAGCGGTCTGACAATTGAAAATTGTCCAAACATCACTACGCTCAGCCTGGAAAATACCCGTTTGACCAGCCTGGACCTGCATGTCCTGAAAAACCTCAATTACCTCTATCTGTCTTCGCAACTGAACGGCATCGTATGCGGAGGAACCTCTTCGACACAAGGAAGATATTTGCAGGAAACGTTATTTACGTTGCCCCCATGCACGAATACGGAGTCCAAAGGTACGATAATCCTACGTGGTATAAATACTTCGTTAAGCGACTACACGCCGATATATATCAAAAGCAGCATCGTCAACTCCATCAATAACAGAATGAATACCTACAACTGGCAAATAACATGGGATTCGGGTGCATATCCCATGCCCTGATGCGGTATGTACCCTGACAATCGTTATCAACGATTCGATAACCGATTAACACCGACACCTGCACATGTCCATTCATGTGCAGGTGTCTTATTCTCACGCTTTGCCGGTCGGCACCGAGCATTGTGCGAACAGCAAAGTTCCGTTCCAAACGGCATCCGTAACCGTCGACGCACCGGTCGCAACAAGAGACCTTTTATTATAATATACCTGTTTTTTTCGGTTATATTCTTTCCATACGCCACGCCAAAAGCCGCCGCCCAATCCGCCGCAGATACCGAAGTACCCGCGGCGGCCAACACAAACCACTACACATTATCCGGACGCAAGCCCCGTCAGAAACCGCCATCCACTATCCATACCCGACGGGGATTGTCGTTCCTCAGCGCCAGACACAGAGATTCACGCGAACCGTCCTTCAGAACGACCTCCACCGGGACGAAGAGCCCCGGATAGAGTCCGGAACGGAAGGCACTCCCGACGTGCATCAGCTCCGCCCCGCCGTAACGTTCCAACAACCCCTCCCGGTCATAAAGAACGGCCAACATACCGTCCGCCACATCGAGCCGGAGGTCGCGGAATGCCTGAAACAGCCGAACAACGGTCTCCTCCGCCGAATCGGACGGATACATAGCCGCAGCATACCGTCCATCTACATCCCGCCACACATACCCCTCCGGCAGGGAAACGACAGCCTTCTCATCGACAAGGACATTGTAACCGACGGCAGCGACCTCCAAAACCAATACCTCACGGCGACCGTCAAGCACGTAGACCTTCAATCCCTTCAACAAATTGGTTGCACTATCGAAACGATATTCACGACGGGTATCGGATTCGTCAATCGAGCCATTGAACAGATAGTCGTTTCTAAAATCACCACGCGCCTTCGCCCTCACAGTCAACAACACCTCATCGCCTTCGTCGCGCACAGAATACCGGACACCTTCGTGCGCTTCGGCTGCTTCCTTCTCTTTCATGAGCACCAAACGAGGGTCGAGGAGCACCGCAAACCACTCTTCGAAGTTACTCCCCGACCGGCCCCGTTACTCCCGACCGACTGTCGGCCAACCACATGTATTTCCTCCGGCCATCGCACACTGCCGTACGGCCTGCCTTTTCAAGCCGCCACCGGCAGGTATCCCCGAACAATACCGTCAGGATATGGTCCGTAAAGTCCGCTTCAAGGTCGATACTGCCGAAACCCTCTGCCGGCATCGTACGAACCTTCACCTCCATCACCATATTTTCCACCCTATCCATCCCGCGCAGCGAACTGTTCAACTGTGCCGCTGAAGCCATTGCTTCCGAAGGACCGGCCAATACGGCCATCCACACTGCCGCGGCAACCAATACCACGGCTGCGGCGGCATAACCAATCTGCCGGACTGCGACCGCCGGGCGTTTTCTGTGCTTCGCGGCGGCACGGGCCAGCACTTCCCGCTTCAGCGTTCCCGGCGCCACAGGAACCGCCTTGGGCTCCAACGAACGCATTAACCGATAATACGCTGCGCACTCCTCACAATGAGCCATATGCATCCGCATCTCCGCAGAGACTTCTCCATCGGACAGGTCTCCGCACTTATCTTTGAAATCATCGCATTTCATAGCTTTCCCTTTTTTTCAATCGTTCGCATTTTTTCAATACCATACCTGAACCTCGATTTGACAGTCGGTAGCGAAACACCAAGCATATCAGCTATCTCCGCAAACCGAAGTCCATCCACACATCTCATTCGCACGACCTCCGCCTGCCTTGCAGGCAGACCCTCCAGCATGCTGCCGATACGCACGTATTCATGCATCCACTCCTCCTCCGTACCGGTTTCGTCTGCAACACCCACGCTTTCCAGCGGAAGAGTCCCGGTGTGCCGCCTTTTTTCCGTCCAATCGCAGCAGGCATTCGAGACACACCGAAACAGATAGTTTTTCAAATCCCCGACATGCGCAAGGTCGCGACTGCTGTCAACCATTTTGAGAAACACATTCTGTACGATATCCTGCGAATCCGCCAGGGAACCGGTACGGAAAAAAGCGAAACGGAACAACGCATCCTGATAGAGCTCAATCACACGCTCCAGTTCATCCAATCTTTTTCCAATCATAAATTCTACTTACGGCCGTTCACTCATATGACGGCAGAAAACCGGTAAAAAGATTTAAAAAGGCGATAAATTTTAATTTCACCGAAAACAGCAACGCTCTTCCATACCGGTCTGGCAATCCACACCCGCCATACGGTTGGTTCCCAACACCCGAAAAACACAGTCCGCAACGAAAATGAGCCGCAAGGCCACAAGCCAGGCCCCGTCCGGGCCTGCACCCACAACACGGGCCGACCGAACCTGCCTCCCGCAACGGTCAAATATCTCAAGAAAACATGGATGCGTCCGTTCCAATCATTTCACTGTCTTTCCGCCAAACGACCCTCCGGCAAGCATGCAACAATGTGCGCTGCTCATTGCCCCGGCAAACAGGGAACGCCTTCCCTGCCGGGAACGGCATAAAACATAAAACACGAAAGGCGACCAGCAAATCTTCCTGCTGTCGCCTCTCGTATTCCAGCACCGCGTCTTACATCTTCCCGGCCGTCTTCTGCGGAAAGAGAGGGATTCGAACCCCCGGAGCCTTGCAGCTCAACGGTTTTCAAGACCGCCGCAATCGACCACTCTGCCATCTTTCCGGACACAAAAAGTATAACCTCTTTTTCGACTTATCCAAACCGGTGACCGGACGGTACGGCACCGTTCCGCAGCCATACCGACAGGTTATCTCCCCACGATGCCGCTCCGCCCGCCGCACAGCCCGGCCCCGTCCTACGGCATGTCAACGGTCTGTATCTGCGGACGGCGCCGCAGGCACAGCCCCTCGCTTAATACCGCGAGACGAAACGACAAGGTTTGGATTTGGAGATTATTTTTAGTTATTTTGTGGAACGGGCGGCAACGTGCCCCTGCCCGCCGAACCATCCGTATCACCATCGCAAGACCGACTTAAAATGAACAAGACGCAGTTAATCGAATCCATCTCCTCGGAAGCGGGAATATCCAGAGGCGAAGCGAAAAGGAGCCTGGAGGCTTTCATGAAAATAACAACCGCCGCGCTCATCAGCGGCGAAAAAGTCACCCTGGCCGGATTCGGCACCTTCGCAATAGAGAGGAAACATGCACGAACCGGACGGGACCCGCGCAACGGAGCCCCTATCCGGATAGCGGCCAAAAACGTCGTCAAGTTTCGCCCCGGCACCGAACTCAGCGAAGCAGTCAAATAGTCCGTCCGCTCCACGCATCCGCACGAACAAAACCGTCGGCGCTTCCCCTGTCCGCCGTCATTGCCGTTCCAGACCGGAAGCAAGGGAGGTTATGTGCCGATGCATCCGCTGCACGGCGGACGGTCACTCCACGTACAGCACCAACCCCTTCAGGTACTCTCCCTCCGGATGGTAGATATTTACGGGATGGTCAGCAGGCTGCGTCAGTTGATGGAGTATCCTGACATTGCGCCCCGCAACGGCAGCCGCCGTGAAGACCGCCGTTCGGAAAAGTTCGCGGCTCACCGCCTGCGAACAACTGAAAGTAAAGAGAATACCTCCGGGAGCTATCTGCGAGAGCGCCCTTGCGTTCAGGCGCATATAACCTTTCATGGCGTTGCCCAGCACCTTGTGGTGCTTCGCGAAGGCCGGAGGGTCGAGAATGACGAGGTCGAAACTGCCGTCCATCTCTTTCAGGTAATCGAACGCATCGACCGCCACCCCCTCGTGCGGTGCGCCGTCGCCGAAATTGAGCGCGACATTCCGCTCCGCGAGGCGGACGGCACCGGCCGAGCTGTCCACCGATACGACCCGTTCCGCCCCGCCCGCCAGAGCGTATACGGAGAAACCGCCGGTATAACTGAACGTATTGAGTACGGCACGCCCGCTGCTGTAACGCCGGACGAGTTCCCGGTTTTCCCGCTGGTCAAGGAAGAAGCCCGTCTTTTGGCCGGCGCCACAATCGACATGGAACCGGTTGCCGTTTTCGGTGACAATCCGCTCCGTCGTACCGTCTCCGCCATACAGATAGCCGTCGCAGGCCCCCGTATCGGCCTTATAGGGAAGTGTCTGCGCACTCTTGTCGTAAACAGCCGCCAAGGCACCGCCGTAAACCCTCCGTAGGGCATCGCATACCGCATCGCGCGAACGGTACATGCCGACGCTGTGGGCCTGTACCACCGCCGTATCGCCGTAAATATCCACGACGAGTCCGGGCAATCCGTCGCCTTCGCCGTGCACGAGACGATAACAGTCCGTCATCGGATTCCCGACAAGCCCGACGGCCCGACGCACCCCGACAGCGGCACGCAACCGCTCCAGCCACCACCGGGCGTCAATCTCCTCCTGCACGAAAGTCAGTATCCGCACCGTGATGGAACCTATCTGATAATGGCCCCTGGCAAGGAACTCCCCTGCCGCGAATAGACATCCACCACATCGCCTTCGGCGGGCTCCCCCTCCATCCGTTCGATGGCTCCCGAAAAGACCCACGGGTGGCGACGGCCGAGTGACTCCTCTTTGCCGCGTTTCAGGAATATCTTCGTCATCTGGGTTCCTTCATTAATCTGTTATATATCTCCAGGCAGACCCAGGCATCCGTCGCCGCATACCCTATCTGCGCTTTCGTGAGAGTGGCCGCTTCCCAATTGCTCAGCCGCTGCGCCTTTGGAAACCGAACTGCCGAGCACTATCGCCGCGAGCTTGCGGACGCTTTTCTCCTCGATGCCCCACTCCCCGCAACACTCTGCAGGTCCACGAACCCCTGCGGCCTGAACCAACGGAGCCTTTGCAGCCCCTTGATGTCGTCGCGCACGGCAGCCCCTACCTTCACCACGTCGCCGCTTTCGAGCACCCGCGCCACCTCGCGCACGAACTTCATCTGCGAAAGGCGGAAGAGGAAACAACGGTCGGCCGAAGCGAGCTGCAGAAGCGCCGTCCGGTTCGACACGCCCGCCTTGAACGACGGCCGCGTCTCGGTATCGAATCCGAGCGCCGACTGGGCCATGAGGTACGCACACGCCGCAACGGCCTTCTCCTCCGTATCGACAATCTCGACCGTACCGGGGAAAGCACACTTCGGCATCGCGGTTATCTCTTCATTCGTTATGTTGTTCCGGAAACAGCTCATCGTACAAGCATGCAGGCAAAACCGCCAACCGGCGGTCTGCAAAGTTACCGATTAATCACGAGTAATCCGTTCGGCATGACCGAAATTTTACCCTCCGCGGCCAGCGCATCGACCGCTGCGGCCACCTTTTCGGGCGCGGCAGCGAACTGTCCGGCCAAATCTTTCGGACTTATTCCGCCGGCCGGAATTCTTTTCAGAATCTCGCCGGCCATCCCTCCCCGACCGTCCCCCGCTTCCTATGCGCAAGACAGATGTCGCACACCCCGCAGGGCCGGGCATCCTTCTGTCCGAAATACTCCTGCAAGACCACGCTCCTGCACCGCTCCGTATCGGCAGCATAGGCGAACACGGCCTCCAGCCGCCGGGCGGCCGTCTCCTTGCGTGCCCGGTAACTCCCCGGCGAAATATACACGTCGGCATCCGGGAGCCGGTTGTCGGTCAGGAATACCATGGGGCTGCGGTTCTTGGGGACGAACCGTATCACATGCAGGCGCCACAACGTCTTGAGCAGCTCCATCACGCGCTCTTCGGTATAACCGGTATAGATGGCCATCTCCTGCACATCCACCGGGCGCAAACCGGTAAATACACCGGTATAGAGCCGCAGAATGGTGCGCAGGATATTGTCGAGGTCCTCGCGTTCGACACGCAGCGAATAGAGGTCGTCGCGGCTGACACAGAACATAAGCCGTGCGGGATTCTCCTCGTCGTCCGTGAAGACGAGGTAACCGTTCTGCTGGAGTATCTTCAGCGCATTCTGCACCGTTCCCATGAAGAGACGGTTACGGGCACAGAAATCGTACAGGTTCACCGCCATCGAGCAGAATTTCCCCTCCCCGATGGCCACCCCCGAGATAATTCATCAACCGGACATAGATATCCTTTATCTGCGCTATGGTGGGAAATTCGGAGGAGAAACGGCGTGTCAAACGCTCCCGGTCGTCGGAAGCGACGATGAGCACGGCATAGGAACGACGGCCGTCCCTTCCGGCCCGCCCGGCCTCCTGATAATACTCCTCCAGCGAAGCGCAGAGCCCGTAATGCACCACGAAGCGGACGTCGGGCTTGTCGATTCCCATGCCGAATGCGTTGGTGGCCACCATCACCCGCGTCTTTCCGCCGTCCATTCATTCTGCCGCAGGGTCCGCTCGCCATGAGGCAGCCCCGCATGGTAATACTCGGCCGCAATACCCTCCTCCTTCAGCTCCGCGGCAAGCAGCTCCGCAGCGTCACGCGTCCGGACATAGACGATTCCGCTCCCCGGCACATTCCCTATCACCCGCAGCAACTGCCCCTTCCGGTCATCCGTATGCCGGACGGAAAACGACAGGTTCGGCCGGGCGTAATCGCTCCGGACGACGTTGGGCTCGCGGAACGTCAGCTTCTCCATGATATCCTGCGCCACAGGCTCCGTAGCCGAAGCCGTCAACGCGAGCACGGGCACCGCCGGCAGGATGTCGCGCATCCGGGCGATACGCAGGTAAGCCGGACGGAAGTCGTACCCCCATTGCGAGATACAGTGCGCCTCATCCACCGCTATCAGATTCACGTTCATCTTGGCCAGCCGGGCCGCGAACAGTTCGCCCGCTACCCGTTCGGGAGAGACATACAGGAATTTGATGTCGCCGTACACGCAATTGTCGAGCGTGATGTCGATGTTGCGCGGACTCATGCCGGAGTGGATGGCGACCGCCGGGATACCGCGGCGGCGCAGCGAATCGACCTGGTCCTTCATCAGCGCCACGAGAGGCGTCACGACCACGCACAGCCCCTCCATCAGCAGACCGGGAAGCTGGTATGTCAGCGACTTGCCGCCACCGGTAGGCATCAGCGAAAGGGTATCCCGGCCTTCGAGCACGCACCGAATCGTCCGGGACTGCGTTCCGCGCAGCGAACCGTACCCCCAATACCTCCGCAGGGCTTCGAGCAACTGCTCCTCCGTGATGGTCTTCCCGTTCATACCGCAAAATTAATCAGAAACCCGCGCATATCATAATCCGTCCCCGGTACCGGATACGGGGCAGGTACTTCCGAACGGACTCCGCTCCTCCGACACTTCCGCCATACCGCCCCCCCCGAAAAGAGCTGCGGCGGCAATGTATGCCGCCGCAGCCCAAACCGCAGCTTCCGCAAACGCCCGCAGCGTGCCGGCCCGGCTCACTCGCCGCCCGAAACCGATTTTATCCGCTTCTTCAGCTTCTGCAGCAGGCCGCGCGTATGCCTCTCCGCCTTCTCCGGGTAGATGTCCTTTATCCGGACGAGGATGCCCGTCTCCTCCACCTCTCCGAAATCGGGATTGTGTACGGTGCTGAAAACCTTCATCGAAGGCGACAGATTCATGTATGAATTTATCATCGGCGGAATGAACTCGTCCCGCTTGCGCAGTTCATTGACGAGTGTCCGGTAGTCGTCCATATAACTTCCTCCGGCAAATATTCGCTCCATGGCCGGCACGTCGATGTTCATCTCGACAGGATAGAGCGGTTCGAGCAGGCCGTCCCTGTCCGGAAAATATTTCTGCAGGAAATACATCAGGATGTTGCGCGCCTCCTTGTCATAGTGCCCGTACATGGTCACCTTGCCGAAAAAATACTGTTTGTCGGGATTCTCCACTATCAGCGCACCGAGTCCGTCCCACAGGTTGTCGAGCGCATAGAGGCTCTTCGCATCGCGGGTACGCTGATAGCGCGGCTGCACGAACGAACGTCCCAGCTCGATGGTATAGGGGCAGCACCTCCTGCCGGAACCTGTCGCTGAAACGGAAATAGTGTTCCGTCGAGAGTTTTTCGGATAAGGGGAGTCGCAGATAATGTAGCGGTAGCCGCCAAGGATTTCACGGGCTACCGGGTCCCATACGAACAACTGCGTATAACCGTCCGGAGCCAGGTCCTGTTCGTCGACATCCACCTCGTTCCCCGTACCGCCCCCGGCCTGCCGGAATGCGAGCTCACGCAGACGGCCTATCTCCCCGCATGATGTCGGGAGCCTCCGCCGCCTTTATCGTGTAAATGAAGTTTCCCGCATTGTTGGTGGCACGCAGCAGGCGCTCCTCGGTCAGTTCCCGTTCGATGAGTTCCTTCGGTACGGCTTCTATTATCGGTTTCATGGTATCCGTTTTATTGTATGGATGAACACTGAGACAACTGCACGGAAAGGCCCGCCTCCGGCCGCGCACGCAGACCGCCCGAAGGAGAGGGAAATCGTCAGCCTCTCCCCAGCGCGTACACGGCGCGCCTGACGTAATCGGCCGCCTGCCCCGGCGTCCTTCCCTCCAGCAGGGAAGCGGACGGTATCGGTCTCCCGATGATGATTTCAAAATCGCTGCCTGCCTGACGGAACATCTCGTCGGCAAGATAGAGCATCTCGATATTGGCCTTGATGCCGAGCGCGGTACGCAGGTTCGACAGCCGGTAAAAGAAGTCGGAGAGCCTGCCGTTGAAATAGACAGGCACCACATCCCGGCCGTAAGCGGCCGCCTTCTTCACGAAATTGGGCTTCCATTCGAGATCACGCACGACCCCGGCGGCGGCGCGAACAGAGCCCGGCGGGGAAGGTCACTATCGGCACTATCGGATGCGAAAGCGTTATTGAAAGCCTCCACGCTTCCGGCATCCTGACGGCCGTGCTTGTTCACCGGCACGAACAGTCCCCTGAGCGGGCCGAGGTACATCAGCAGGTCGTTCACCACCACCCGGACATCGCCGAAATAACGCGCCACCTCGTCGGCCAGCATCAGTCCGTCCATTCCTCCGAACGGATGGTTCGAAGCGAACACGTAACGTCCTTCGGGGGTTCAGCCGCTCCATACCGACCGAATGATAGCGGACATTCATGTACCCGAGAGCGGCCCGTACGAACGCTATCCCTCCAGGTCTCCGAAATCTCGCCAGAATCTCGTTCACCTCCCGCTCGTGTATGGTACGGCGAAGATAATCGACGACGAAACGCGGGACGCGACGGGCAAGCTTCGGATTCTTGCCTTCGAGCACCTGGTATACGTCTATCTCCTTCATAGGGTCTTTCCGTTGGTACGACCGGCGAGCGTCAGCACGTTCCCCTGAAAGGTATCTTGTCTATCCGGCGCTGGTGACGTCCCCCTTCAAATTCGGCTCCGAGGTATGCGTCCACAATAGCCGCAGCCTGCGTATTGTCTATGAAACGCGCCGGCAGCGAACAGATATTGGCATCGTTGTGCCTGCGGGCGAGCTCGGCCAATTCGGGCGTCCAGCAGAGGGCCGCACGGATACCCTGGTGTTTATTGAGCGTCATGGAGATGCCGTTGCCGCTGCCGCAGAGTGCGATGCCCATGGGCAGTTCGCCCTTCTCGACGGCACATGCGAGGGGATGGGCCGAATCGGGATAATCGAAACTTTCGGCGCTCGGAGCTCCGAAATCATACACTTCGTATCCTTTGCTTTCGAGGTATCCGATGAGGAATTCCTTCATCTCGTATCCGGCATGGTCGGATGCTATGCCTATCTTCTTTGCTTCCATAATATGCTTATTTATACGGCTTAAAGGTAAGCAAAAGTTGCCAATGAGCTATCCGGAACTTGAACGGCCGGGAAAAAATGCGTAAAATTGTTACCCGGATGCAACAAAACGTACTGCAAAAAGCATCTTATTAACGAATCACTGACCGTCTTTGACACTGGAAGAGATAATAGAGGGTTGCCGCAGGGGGAACGCGGAGGCTCGCCGCGAACTGTACGTACGCTACGGCAGTCCGATGTATGGCGTCATAAGGCGCTATGTGAGCGACGCTTCCACGGCGGAAGACCTGCTGCACGACGGTTTCGTGACGCTCTATACGCGCATAGGCGACTACCGCGGCGACGGACCGTTCGAGGGTTGGTGCAGACGGATATTCGTCAATACGGTCATGTCCTATTTCCGCCGCAGGAACCCGCTGGAGGGAGCCGATGAAGTGAGCGCGGCGAACCTCCGCAGCTCCGTACCACCGACGGTCCTCGACGAACTTTCGGCGGGAGAGATAAAGGCGTGCGTGGACACCCTGCCGGAAGGGTACCGAACCATCTTCAATCTGCGGGCGGTAGAGGAGTACGAATATGCCGAAATTGCGGAGATGCTGGGAATAAGCGAGGCGACCACCCGCTCGCAATACCTCCGGGCGAGGATGAAACTGATAGAGATACTGGGCAGAAGGCTCCATACAGGCACGCCGCCGCGCAAGACGGACGGCCGCGGGGCCGGCAGATGAAAGACGACATGCGACCGCCCGGCGCATCCCGCGGGGCGGCACGGATAAAGAGAATACGGAAAGATGACAGATAAGGATTTCGACAAACGGATAGGAGATGCCCTGCGCGGCTACGAAGAAGAGCCGCCCCGGGAGCTTTTCCAGCGGATAGAGGAGACGCTTGCCGCAGCCGGTGCAGCCCCCGCAAGCGGCAACGCATCCGGCATGCGTACGGGTATGCCGTCGCGGCGGCACTGCTGGCCGGGGTACTGGTCACGGCCCTTTACCTCTCCCGACCGGCCGGTATCACGGAAGAGGCAGCGGTACGGCAGACCGCAGTCGTACTGCCCGACGGAACAGGGGATACGGCCGTACCCGATACGGACGCCGGTTCCGAGCCTCCGCAGACCGTGTCCGGAGCAAACACCCCGCAGCCGGTACGGGCCGTCGCGAAAACAGACGGAGAGGACACCATCCCGGAAAGACAGACTGCGGCCGCAGGACAGGAGAACGCCCCGGCCGGAAAGGATACGGAGGCGCGGGACGCTCCCCCCGCCGTACGGGAGGGCGACCGAAACGGACAGCGGGGCCGCAGCCGGAAACGCCCTGCCTACCCCTCGCCCGGTTCGGCCGCCGCGGAACTGCGGAGGAACACGGATGCCTATTGGGAGCGGGCCATCGCCCGGGAGTATGGCGGAGCACCCCCCGGAAGGTGGCCGGTTCCGTCTATGCGGGCAACTTCGGCACTTTCGCCGGAAACAGCGTAACGAACGACCCGGACAGGGCCGCATCGGCCGGCATGCTCATCAAACAGACCTCCGACGGAGGCATGACGCTCCAGTCCGGACTGCACGAGGAGAACGGCCGCCCGGTACTCGCCCCACGGGGCCTGTCACGGAGGAAGTACGGCTCCAGCACCGGATGCCGCTCAACGTGGGACTGTCGCTCTCCGTCCCGCTGGGCGAACGGCTCGCCCTGACCACGGGACTCAACTACTCCTATCTCTACTCCTCCTCCGAACAGTCGTTCTCGGCGGGTACGGCGCATATCACGCGCGAGCTCCACTACATCGGCGTACCGGTCGGGCTGACCTATACATTCTACCGCGCGGGCGGATTCGGTTTCTACGTCCAGGGAGGCGGCATGGTCGAAAAAGGCGTTGCCTGGCGCGAGACGCAGGGATTCGCCGATGCGGGCGACAGCGGTAGGGAATCGACCCTCCGCCGCATCAAGGGCGTACAGTTCTCGGTAAGCGCCGCAGCCGGAGTCAGCTACAATTTCAACAGGCACATAGGCCTTTACGTGGAACCGGGAGTCGGATATTATTTCCGGCAGAAAGACCAGCCGGCAAGCTACCGTACCGTCCATCCGACCAGTTTTTCCGTCAAGGTAGGCGTACGGTTCGGCCTCTGAGACTCCGACGGCCGGGCGGCAAAGAGAAAAAATCCATTTTTTTCACCGCCCGTGCAACAGAATAATATATATTAGCGTCATTACATAAAATGGACGTATAGACGGAACGGCGCCGACCCGCGAACGGCCGCGCCGGCAAAGCCGAAAAGAATGAAAAATTGGACTAAATACATCACGGTGCTCCTGACCTTCGCTGCGGCAGTCGCCGCACTCTCCTCATGCAGCAAAGGAGCTTGCGGGCGCGGCACCGCCCACCGACATCGTTTACAACGGCTTCGGGGGAGATAACGCGCACGGACTACGACGGCTATTTCGAGATAACGAGAGACGACGGCGTGCTGCTCCGCGTCCTGGAGTACAATGGGAGCAAGGAGATAGAGAGGGGCGAAAGGGTCTATTTCAAATACAACATTCTGCCCGGCAACGGCGACTACGTGAGCTCCTACTCCACACCGGAACAGACCGTTTACGACATACGCGTCCTCGTCTTCAACGACATCCACGCGGTGCCGATAGTCCGGAAGAGTTTCCTGCTCGAAGACGACCCGCACCGCAGCGACAGCATCGGGCACGACCTGATACGCGTCGTCACGGCGGCATTCTCCGGCAACTATATCAACATCGGTTTCGAATACTTCCGCTACGAGAACGGACAGCCGCACATGATAAACCTCGTGTGGGACGACACGCGCCCGGCGACCGATTCCGTATATCTCGAACTGCGCCACAACGCCATGGGTGAAGTGGAAGGGAACGGAAGGTACGTCGTGAGCGACACGGGACTGGCCTCTTTCCGTATCGCCGACCTCGTACCCGAAGGGGAAGAGAGCATCGACATCAAACTGAAATCCAACATGGACCGCAAGGACGGCGTCGGGGAGTACATCGAAACGGAGAAATACCACACGGGAACATATACGACCGGCAGCACGGCCAAGACATACATCGTCGGCGGCGAGCTCTACCCTCCCGAAAACCACACTGCTTTTGTTAGGAATTAGATAGGAGTAAGTTTATTTGGCGGAAGCCCCGGCCCGTGAGGGTACGGGGCTTTTTATCCGGCCGAAACGGAACGAACGGATGCCGAGGGAAACGGTTTTTCCTCTTTCCCGCGCTGTTTCCTCCCCGGATTTTCCGCCGACTGCGCCGTCTGTCTTCCGTTCCTTCCGTCCGCCCTTCTATTCCGAACCGGCAGCAAAAAATCCCGGCAGGAGAGGGTAATATCCCCTCCTGCCGGGAAAGCGCGTGCCTTACCGCGCGATGAAACGCATTATGATTCAAGCATCCGGATGGAGTTCCAAGGTTCCTTCATACGTCCCGGTCACAGCGAAACCGGCATCGCTCACGAACTCGAACGTGATGACATACTCCTCGCCCGTCCGGCTCACGGTCATGGTACCTTCGGTTATCGCCGCCTGGTCGCCTGGATAGGCATCGTCCTCAATACGTACATACCACGTACCATTGGTAAATCGCGGATGGGAAAAAGTAAATGCTCCCGCACTGACACTGCCCGGTACCCGAAGGTTCTCGTCACTATTGAAATTTGCCACCACCGTATAGGTTCCGTCCGGCAGATAATACTCCGCATCGTCGTTCACCCAGATAGGCTCTGACACCAGGTCGACGGTCAGCCTGTCGCCCGTTCCAAAGAAAGCGCCTTTGGATCCACTCTTTGGCGGCGTCCTCCACCCTGCGGCGCTGGCCAGGTCATCCCGC
>VOFF01000751.1_pt1 | contig 41540 bp, 64 predicted proteins | sample 5384061 | NCBI WGS metagenome assembly VOFF01 (sample SAMN12384725, study PRJNA508395) | human gut metagenome | isolation source: healthy gut E | host: Homo sapiens | reverse complement strand
CTACCATGGTGGCTTTTTCACCGGCTACAGCCTCATACTGGTTATCAAAAAGTTTCCAGTTTCTCGTCTTCTACACCGCAGTCCTCAAAGAGACGTTTCACCTCAGACTGGGTGAGCACAACCGGGTCTGGAGAATCTTTCTGGGCTTCGATGATCTCATTCAACTTCTCATGGATTCCTATAACTGTGTCATACTGACAGTCGTCCCCAAGGGTTTCCTCCACCAGCATGTTGAAAGAATCGCGCTGGCCGCCGGCAGAAAGTGGAGTTGTACATCCAAACATTTCGTCCACGAAAATGTCATGAAGCTGCTCTGCATTCTTAGAATAGTAGAGCATGCCGTGGATGTCTGTGCTTCTGTCATTAAATAACGGGAAAAGGAAGCCGTTCTCTGGCATTTCTACGATCCAGTCACGGATACGGTCCTGGATCAAATTTGCCTCCGCATTGTAGCAAAGACCTGCCTTAGACAGCTTCACTGGACAGATACTGCAAAGAAGGTGCTCATAAATCTCTTCAGAAGCATCATCCATATCGATTCCATCTGAAGTTCTTCCCGGGATATCGTACACAGCGTGTACCAGGATTATGTAGTAATTTTCCGGATAATCGTAATTTTCAATAATTTTGTCATAAAAGCTCTCGATTAAAGCGTCATCCTTCAGTTTGCTGGCGCGGAGCTTCATGAGAAATTCGTGTTTGCCGCCCTCTTTTTTCCTCTGCCAGTGGGAATTCCATATTCATCAGGTTCTTTCCAAGAGTACCAGAAAGGGTTTTCTTGAATATTTCAAAATATTTGAACATTTCTTCCTCCGAGAGGGAAAGGAATGCTTCTTTCAGTTCTGTTTTTTTATTCTTTTCAGCATCCACATAGCATCCACAAATTCTGGTAATGTTGCAATTGGCTGGTGTCAGCTGTTTCTTGATTTCAGAAATTTCTTTTTTTGTTCATTTATATATGTCCTCCAGTATTCCAGAAAATATGTTTTCAAAACCGATATCCCATCTCTGATATGAATTTGAGTCTGTTGCCTTGCGCTCCATTCATAAAAGATTCTCTGAAAGTATTATCAGCTCTATGATTTCAGCTTTTTTATTTTAGCTTAACACTCCAGAAAATTTCAAGACTTACTTACAGGAACAATAAATCATGATTAATGGTCGTATAAAATAACTCCTTAAACTTCTCCATATCCCGTGTCTGTCCCAGCGCCCACATCATTTTCGTCACAGACGCCTCCAGCGTCATATCATACGACTCCAGCACCGGGAACCGTTCCTTGATGACCTTTCCAACCTGATAAACTTCCATGTCGCTTCCCTCATGGGTAACCTGGGTCGCCATGCACACAGGCTTGCCAGCTTCAATCCAATGCGCGATCGCATCTATAAAATTATCATTTTCGTAATGAGCAGACCGCCTACGCCGAAGGATTCAATGATCAGTCCGGAATAAGATGGAAAAAAAGAGCATCCAATACTTTCCCGTCAATCCCCGGAATCAATTTGAGCAGAAAAATCTTCTGATTCATCTCATGATAAAACACCAGTGGCTTGGTGGACTGGTCTTTGTCATCAATATAAAAAATGATCTTCTGATCGTGAATGGATGCAATATCCGGATAATTAATACTGGAAAAGGCATTGTAACTTTTGGAAAATTCCTTCTTTGCTCTGGTTCCTGCGATCACTTTTCCCCCAAACACAATGGAAATTCCATGAGCGCGGTCGTGAGAGGCAAAGCGGAGACTGTCCAGAAGATTGGAACGTGCATCTGTAATTGCCAGGTCAATAGGTTTCTGTGCACCGGTAATCACGATAGGTCTGCGGTTATTCTGGATCAGATAAGACAAAGCAGCAGCTGTATATGCCATAGTGTCCGTTCCATGGCAAAGCACAAAGCCATCATAAAATTCATATTTGGATTCGATCAGTCTGGCCAGCTTCAGCCAATGGTCTGCACACACATTGGTACTGTCCAGGGCAAAAGGCTGAACGGTATCAATGGTGCAGAATTCCCGGGCTTCAGGAATATATTCCAACAGCTCATCTGCGGAAATCTGCGGTGCCAGCCCCTCTGCTGTATATTTGGAAGCAATGGTTCCCCCGGTTGCAATAAGAAGTATCTTTTTCATGTTGTCCCCTGTGTAATTGTTATCCACATGTTCAATCTGCTGTACCTGCATTTTTCTCAAACCTTACTTTGTAGCGAAAAAGCTTTTTTTTCATAAGTATTTTACTTTTTGTATAGACAAAGGGCCCGCCCGAATCACCCCAGGCAGGCTCTTTTATCATTTTCTCCACTTTATATAATCTCAATTCTTTCAGAAAACATTTTGCAATACATACGATATAACAAGTTTCGGTCTTTATCTCACTTTTAGTTCTCCTCAGTTGTCTCTTCTGCAGTATCCTCTGCGTTCTCCTCAGAATCAGCGCTCTCGCTGCTGTCCTCGGCCTTGCTGTCTGCACTGTTCGCTTCTGCAGTCTCGTCTGTACTGTCAGCGCTGTCTGTAGTATCAGCTTCCTCTGCGCTGTCGCTCTTTGCAGCATCTGTCTCAGCAGTATCAGCATCCTCGTTCTCATCTGCTGCCTCGACATCCTCAGAAGTAGTATCCTCGGTAGCATCTGTTGTATCAGCTGCTGCATCTTCACTTGTATCCGCTGTAGTCTCCTTAATTGTAAAGCTGTGCTCATCTGTAATTGTCAAAGTAGAAAGCACCTTATCATTTACAGTAATATCAGCATCATCCAGCCATTTCTGAGTTGTCTCGGAATAGTATTCGCTGCGCTTGGTGTTCTCAAGGGACTCTTTCTTGGAAGCGGTTGCATCCTCGTCTTTTACTTTGTCCATCCGAAGTACATATACGCTGCTATCAGTCTCAACCAGCTCGTCGTAAACCTCTCCATCCTTCAGAGTTCTCAGCGCTTCTACAACAGCGTCATCATAAGAATTGGAAATATCCTCATCATCACTGTCATTTGTGAAAATAGTTCCGGTCAGTCCGCTGTAAGTATCATCAACAGCCTTGGCTGTCTCGCCCCTGTCTGCTGTCGGATCCTCTTTCATCTTATCCAGGATCTCCTGTGCCTGCTCCTTGCGGGTAGCAATATCATCATCGGTAAGGTCATCTCCACTGATGGAAATACTTACATAGCTGAAAGAAGACTGCTGTGCCTCCTCATCCGTTATGTTAACCTCAGCCTCATTGCGGATCGGATCGTAAATTCTCTGACGATAAGTCTCAAGCTCCAGAAGAGTCTTAACCTGGTCTTCGGAAACAGCAAGCTCCTTCAGAGTGTCCTCGTCATTATCCTGCATAAACTGTGCTGCTGCATCTGCAATAGCAGTCTCATCATCAGAAGTAACCTCAACACCGTAATCAGCTGCCTTCTCCTTCATGATGTACATCAGCTCAACCTGCTCCAGGAACTGTCCTACAGCCTGCTCACCGTATGTAGTACCAAAGATCCTCATCTACTACCTGGCTCCAGATATTTCCTGCACTTCCCATAAAGCTCTTATACATAGCAACCGTCTGTGCCTGTGACTCACGTGCATACAGACTTACAACACCCATAGGAATGTCTGTGCCATCTACAGTTGCAACAGTCTTCTCTCCATCTATAGACTTACTTCCACATCCGAAAGCATTCCAATTGCCATTACGCCACTTAATGCCACTACGGTTGTGTTCTTCACGATTTTCTTCATATTGATCACCAATTACCCTTTCACTGATGTGCCGCTTAGTCACCACGCACAGCCGGCATGATTTCCCAATGCGGACACGCTAATAAGAGTATAAAACTTTTTTCCCATGAGGGCAAGTAGAAAGGGGAAAATCTGATAGAATTCACACAATTTTCGCGAATTTCCATCGGATCTTCCCCACCCAGAGACTACTTTAAATCAAAATATCCGAAAGCATTCAACAGCCCAGCCGTCTACTACTTTTTTTCGCTCTTTCCTTCCTCTTCCACCAATTCCATCAGTTCCTTTGCAAACACCGTCAGCGCCTGCACAATATCCCCCACTGGTGCAAACAGGAACTTCGGCTCTTTATCCGGTTTAAACTGCAGCTGTCTGCGGTACTTGGCAACCAGCCGGCGGAATTCCTTCCGGGTTCAGATGTGCATTTTCGTAAAGGGTGATCCTGATCTCACGCTGCATCTGCTTGATTTCCGTAATGTAGCCCTGATGTGCCAGTGCTTTCAGTCTTGCAATAGCCAGCAGATTCAGCACTGCTTTCGGCGGCTCCCCAAACCGGTCGATCAGTTCTTCCAGCATATCATCATAATCCTGCTGTGTCTCAATTCCGGCAATCCTCTTATAAATATCCAGTTTCTGATACTCATTGCTGATATAAGAATCCGGTATAAATGCATCCATATTCAGATCGATCGTTGTCTCAAAATCTTCCATTGTATGGATACCCTTTGCCTCCTTGACTGCCTCACTGAGCATCTTGCAGTAAAGATCATACCCTACTGCATTCATATGCCCATGCTGTTCTGCTCCCAGAAGATTTCCGGCCCCTCTGAGTTCCAGATCACGCATTGCAATCTTGAATCCACTTCCCAGATCTGTAAACTCTCGAATCGCAGAAAGTCGTTTTTCCGCCACCTCCCGAAGCATGGTGTTCCTTCGGTACATCAGAAACGCATACGCAGTTCTGTTGGAACGCCCGATCCTTCCCCGAAGCTGATAAAGCTGAGAAAGCCCGTATCTGTCTGAATCATGAATAATCATAGTATTCACATTGGAAATATCCAGCCCTGTCTCGATAATAGTGGTGGAAACCAGCACATCAATGTCCCCATTGATAAAATCGTACATAACCCGTTCCAGTTCTCGCTCACTCATCTGTCCATGGGCAAAATCCACCCTTGCGTCCGGCACCAGCTTCGCAATACGCAGGGCAACATCTGCAATATCCGTCACTCGATTATAAACATAATAAACCTGGCCGCCTCTTCGCAGTTCTCTTCCGATAGCTTCCCTGACAGTCTCCTCATCATACTCCATTACATAAGTCTGGATCGGCATACGATCCATAGGCGGCTCCTCCAGCACACTCATGTCACGGATTCCGATCATACTCATATGAAGGGTTCGTGGAATGGGTGTCGCAGTCAGAGTCAGAACATCAATATCCTTTTTCAGCTGCTTGATTTTCTCCTTGTGAGTAACGCCGAAACGCTGTTCCTCGTCAACGATCAGAAGCCCCAGATTCTTATACTCCACATCCTTGGAAAGAACTCTGTGGGTACCGATCACAACGTCTACCTGTCCTTTTTTCAGATCCTGCAAAGTCTTTTTCTGCTGGGCAGGTGTACGGAATCGGCAAAGCAGATCCACGCGCACCGGAAACTCCTTCATTCTCTGGACAAAGGTGTTGTACACCTGCTGCGCCAGAATGGTAGTTGGTGCAAGGTAAACAACCTGCCGGCTCTCCTGCACCTCTTTAAACGCTGAGCGAAGAGCAACCTCCGTCTTACCATATCCAACATCTCCGCACACCAGACGATCCATGATCTTGGTGCTCTCCATATCCCGCTTGGTATCCTCAATGGCGTTCAGCTGATCCTCTGTCTCCTCATATGGGAACATTTCCTCAAATTCCTTTTGCCACACTGTATCCGGGCCACACACATACACCCTCTTTTTCCTGACGCACAGCGTAAAGCTCCACCAGCTCTTTGGCGATATTTTTGACAGCGCCCTTTACCTTGGACTTCGTGCGATTCCACTCCTGGGTTCCCAGCTTGTTCAGCTTCGGTGCCCTGGCTGTATCTGCGCCGGAATATTTCTGCAGCGCATCCAGCTGCGTCGCCAGAATATACAGATTACTTCCGTCACGGTATTCAATCTTGATATAGTCTTTTAAGACCTTATCTACTTCAACTTTTTCAATTCCACGGTAAATTCCCAGTCCATGCTTTTCATGGACCACATAATCCCCGATAGACAGCTCTGCAAAATCCTGGATCCGCTTGCCGTTGTAGACTTTTTTCTTTTTTTTTTTTTCTGCTCCTGGCCGAAAATATCGGACTCTGTGATCACCGCAAATTTGATCAGCGGATACTCAAAGCCTTTCCGGGCGTGTCCATAGAGGACCATAATTTCCCCTGGATTGATCACACGGTCATAATCTGAACCGTAAAAAGCATTCAGCTCATGCTCCTGCAAATCCTTCGCCAGACGCTCCGCCCTTGTCCTGGAACCGGAAAGCAAGGCAATCTGGTAGCCTTTTTTCTTATACTTTCTCAGATCCTCCGCCAGAAGCTCAAAGCTGCTGTTATAAGAAGTTACGCTCTGCACCGTCAGATTATATTTCTCCGGGGCAAAATTCCACTCCACGCCTCTTGGCTCCAATGCCGACAACGACACTGCACGAAGTTTATTCAGTTTTCTGAACCTTGGAAAATTCACAAAGCCACTGAACCGGAAGGTTCTTTTCCCCTTTTTCTTCACGATGTGTGCGGCTGGCGGCATACTCTTCCTCCACGCCCAGTCCGTTTTCCAGAATACGGTTGGGTTCATCCAGAAACAGAAGCATTTTTTCTTTGGGAAAATAATCCACAAAAGATACCATCTTTTTGCCATCATTCCACTCCACAGCCGGATAAATGGCAATCTCATCCAGATTTTCCAGAGAGCGCTGACTCTCTGCGTCAAAGCTTCGGATAGAATCCACTTCATCTCCCCACAGCTCAATTCTCCATGGATTCTCTTCTGTAAGGGAATAAATATCTACAATACCACCGCGCACAGAAAACTGTCCCGGCATTTCCACCTGTCCTACGCGTTCATATCCAAGCTGTACAAGGGTATTTTTCAGCACATCCATGTTGATCACGCTGTCAGAATAGAAATGAAGCACCTTTTTCCCACGATTTCTTCCAGGGGCATCAGATAATCCATACAGCCGTCAATGCTTTGGTAACCACAGTCAGGTCCTTCTGCTCCAGAAGTGCCTTTACCACACATTCTCTGGCGGATCAAGAGATTTCCCTGAATATCTGCCTGGAAAAGAGAAGATCCTTCGCCGGGTAAAACATGGTATTTTTGTCATAAAAGCGCAGATCCTCGAAGATTTCCTTAGCCTGGCGCTCATCTCCTGCGATCACAAGGCGCATAGGTGTTTTGCCGGAAAGCCCATGGATCAAATGTGCCTTCTGGGATTCCAGACAGCCTGTGATCTGCACAATGCCCTGATTTTTCTCAAGGCTTTTCTCTATTTCTTCAAATTCTGCCATCCCCTTCAGGGGCTGGGTAAATGAAAGCATGGCTTTCCTCCTTTTCTCAAAAGCCTCACCTCAGAGCCCACCCAAAACATTAAACCATTCCTGCAAGCTATCTGCACGTCATAATTTTCACAAAGCTTTTGGGGACGCTCCAGGGGCAAAGAAGCCCAGCTTGTTGCTGGACTTCCTTTGTTACTCAGTAACCCTCTTTCGGTTGTATTCATTCATCGCCGCATCCGGACCATCTGTTATAATTTTTTCTACTGCATCTGCTGCAAACTCAATTGCTTCATCCACAAGCTTGCGGTCCCCGGATGAAAAACGGCCAAGCACATGGTCTGCCAGATCCCATCCTTTTGGTTTGGCTCCTACACCAATTTTTACACGCATGAATTTCTGTGTGCCAAGTCTGCCAATAATGTCCTTCAGACCATTATGGCCGCCTGCACTGCCCTGCTTCCGGATACGAAGCTGTCCCGGTTCCAGATCAATATCGTCATAAATAACGATCATCTCTGTCTCCGGATCGATTTTGAAATAAGCAGCCATCTCCTGTACCGGACCACCGCTTCAATTCATAAAGGACAAAGGTTTCATAAAGATTACCTTCTCTCCTCCGATGAATCCGGAACCGTACATAGCATTAAATTTTACGCCGCCCTGCGGAATCTTATGACGTTCCACAAGCACATCGATCGTATCAAAACCCATATTGTGGCGGGTCGCCTCATACTGCTTCCCGGGGTTTCCCAGTCCAACAACTAAATACATAATCTTATTTTCCTTATTCTACTACGAAAGTCCTCCACAGCAATTCCAAAGCTCTAGACAGCCACAGCCCTGTAATCACTGCCGCAGCCTGCTTAACCAATAGCATAAAGCAGATGACTTTCATTTATTATCGAATGATATGAGTGTCAAAAGGTTTTTGACACTCATTTGATACCCGATTGCTGCTCCCGCAATCCTCTCAAATATTCGAAATCCGCTGATTTCCTTCGTAAATCGCTACTTTCTCATGTTTGGCGGGTCCCAAGGTCAAAAAGCTTTCTCGTGCAAGCACGAACAGCTTTTTGACCTTTTGACACTGGTATCATCAAATTAGTTGAAATAAACCATCTCATCAGCCAGAGGTTCGCACGGGGTCACATTCTCTGCATAAAGAACAATTCCCTCGCCCTGGTACTCAGAACGGTTTTCAAAGGCAACCTTGGCAGTCACCTCAACCCACTCGCCGGGCTTCAGTTTCGGTGCATATGCACTCTTACAGATATATCCCAGGAATGAAGTATCATCTGCACAGCAGGTCATGGCAGTACGTCCTGGAATAAAGAACTTGCTGCCCATTCCTCTCGGACGTCTTGCACGAGCCTTAAAGCGAAGAGTTTTTCCCACATAACGATCCGGATGATCCATAGCATCTACAAACCAGATTCCGTAATCTTCAGGCGGAATATCTACAATCTCTGCATCCAGGTCAAATGGCATCTGATCTGCGAAAATATCCGTCATCTCGCCTTCTTCGTCCTCAAAAATAACCTCTGCACTTGGGTTTACAACCTTAATGCTTCTGCGGAAGTTTGCAAGAGGATATTCTTTCTTGCTGCGGTTAAACACAACCATATCCGCATTACGAACCATATCCATAAAAATGGATTTCATGTTCGCCATATACATCTGGAAAGTACTTCCATCTACACAGGTAATGTGCTGTTCAATTCCCCAGCCTGCCGGGGAGCTTCATCTCCTCAAATTTGCTTACCAGCCACATTCCATTATATTCCATAACCACACGCTCCGGCTGATGGATGATATCCAGTGCCTGAAGGCGCTCCGGTGTAAAATCTTCTTCTTTCTCAATAACCTCGACTACAACATTATCTTTTGCAAGAGCCTCTTCATCGTACTCTTCCTCTCCCTCTTCGCAGAGAATGAGAAGTGTCTTTCCCTCTGTACGGAAGTAATCCTGCTGGAGGGTAAAGCTAAGGAAAGAGGTCTTGCCGCTTTCCAGGAAGCCGGTTATGAGATAAATCGGTACTGTAATTTCATCCATTTACAGAAACCTCCCTGTATTTTTTCTTAATTAAAAGATCAGTACGTTCGCATATATCGCTTATAAACAGCAACAAACAAGCTTACAAAAAGTCTTTTATCCCGTTTATATGTCAATCATTAAGCTACGCCGAACAGCTTGACCAGTTTCTCTTCATTTAACTTGGAACCAATTACGCAAAGACGTCCGGTGTACTCCGGTGAACCTTCACGGATCTCAGTTTCTTCCGGAACCATATCGAAGTAGATCCATGTTCCGTCCTCTGCCGGAAGCATTCCCTTAGCACGAAGGATCACGCCATACTCTTCAGAAGCGGAAAGGCTCTCCAGCATTTTCTCAAGCCCTTCTCTTTGTAAACTTCTTAATAGTCTCACGTCCCCAGCTGGTAAATACTTCGTCTGCGTGATGATGGTGATGATCATGATCATGTCCGCAGCCACACTCGTCATCATGGTCGTGATGATGATGCTCGTGATCGTGGTCATGTCCGCAGCCACACTCGTCATCATGGTCATGATGATGATGCTCATGATCGTGGTCATGTCTTCATCATCATCATGGTCATGATGATGATCGTGGTCATGTCCGCATCTCTCTTTCAGAGATCATCCGCCAGATGCCGGATGCTCCATAACCTCAAGGATTTTCTTTCCGTCCAGCTTTCTCAATCGAAGTGGTGATAATAGCTGCCTTCTCATTGATAGAACGAAGAAGCTCCATAGACTCCATTGCTTTCTTCTCGTCAACAATATCTGTACGGCTCATGATGATCGCACCTGCATATTCAACCTGATTGTCAAAGAACTCACCGAAATTTCTCATATACATTTTGCATTTCTTTGCATCAACAACTGTAGTGTAGCTGTTCAGCTGAATATCAACATCCTCTTCCACACCCTGTACTGCCTTGATAACATCTGAAAGTTTACCAACACCTGATGGCTCGATCAGGATTCTGTCCGGATGATACTTCTCTACAACTTCCTTCAGGGAAGCACCAAAATCTCCAACCAGGGAACAGCAGATACATCCGGAGTTCATCTCACGGATCTCGATTCCGGCATCTTTCAGGAATCCTCCGTCGATACCAATCTCACCAAATTCGTTCTCGATCAGTACAACCTGCTCATCTGCATAAGCCTCTTTCAGAAGTTTCTTAATCAATGTAGTTTTACCGGCTCCAAGGAAACCGGAAATAATATCAATCTTTACCATTTTGTATTCCCCTTTCTATTATGCCAGAAAAAGGGGACATGACCAAGGCACATCCCCTAATATATTTATCCCAATTTCACAGTTTTATGCAAATCAGCCGTTGATCATGAAGTGCATAAGCTTATCAATGTCTTCTTTCTCATATGCAACGATCTCAAGTTCCGGAATCTCACCGTCGGAGAAGATGTTCGCAAGAGATACATACTGTGATAATTTAGATTTCAGAGTTCAGTCTGTCACCTTCGCCAGTTACAAGCTCTACTTTACCAGCGCAGCTGTCTACTACATCAAAAAATTTCTGAATGTCTTTAATATTAGATACCTTCATGTCAATATTCTCCTTTCAACATGTACAACTTTTTCCATTTCTTTTGTTCGGGCTCATTATATCTCAACTTTTTTCCAAATAGCAACAGGTTTTTCACCTTCTGGGAAAAAATCCCCAACAGTCACAAACAAAACCCGAATTTGCCCCATTCTTTGGGTATTTTTAATACTAAATTATCACAGCAATCTGAAAATTGTCTGTGAGAATTGTTCCTTGCGGAATTTGGCAGCTTCTAATACTGGAACACAGCAACCCCGTAAGCTGGCAGCGGATAAGCAAAGGAGAACGGACGATTGTCACAATCCTGCTTTTCTGCCTTAAATACCTTCTTCGCAGTCTGTCCGTTTTCATCCAGAACCAGTGTGTATTGTTTCTTCTTCGGCACACCAACACGGTAATCCGGACGTTCTACAGGAGTGAAATTGCATACTACCAGAAGGTTATTTCTTTTTGTAGGGGATTTCCTTACGAAGCTGTAAATACTTCTGTCCCCGTCATCTGCATTGATCCACTCAAAGCCAGACGGATCCGTATCCGTTCCATAGAGCGCAGGATATTTGCGATACATCTTCAGCAATGTCTGCACAAAATCCTTCAGATCCCTGATGCTTCTCTTCCCCAAGAAGGAACCAGTCGAGCTCTCTCTCCTCGCTCCACTCCCGAAGCTGACCGAACTCCTGTCCCATGAACAAAAGCTTCTTACCCGGATGGCAGAACATAAATGTATAAGCAGCCTTCAGATTCTTAAACTTATCATCTAGCTCACCTGGCATTTTCTCCAGCATAGACTTCTTCAGATGAACCACCTCATCATGAGAAAGAACTAATACATATCTCTCACTGTATGCATATGACATGGAGAAAGTCATCTTATTATGATTAAATTTACGGAAATACGGATCCAGCTTCATATATTCCAGGAAGTCATTCATCCATCCCATATTCCATTTCAGGGAAAATCCAAGGCCGTCATCCTCTGCCTTACCTGTAACCATCGGCCATGCAGTAGATTCCTCAGCGATCATCACAGTTCCATGATTCCTTCCAAGAACTACTGTATTCAGATGCTTAAAGAATTCAATAGCCTCCAGATTCTGATTTCCGCCATATTTATTTGCGATCCATTCTCCATCCTTCTTACCATAATCAAGATAAAGCATGGAAGCTACTGCATCAACACGAAGTCCGTCTACATGACACTCTTCAATCCAGTAGAGTGCATTGGCAATCAGGAAGTTTTTGACCTCCGGACGGCCATAGTTATAAATCTTGGTTCCCCAGTCCGGATGTTCTCCCTGTCTCGGATCTGCATGTTCATATACTGCAGTTCCGTCAAAATTCGCCAGACCATGGGCATCCTTGGGAAAATGTGCCGGCACCCAGTCCAGAATAACCCCGATTTTCTGTCTGTGAAGATAATCTACCAGATATTTGAAATCCTGGGGTGTTCCATAGCGCGAGGTAGGCGCATAATAACCGGTTACCTGATAGCCCCAGGAACCGTCAAAGGGATGCTCTGCAATCCCCATCAGCTCCACATGTGTATAGCCTATCTTTCACATACTGGGCAAGCTTCACAGCCAGTTCCCTGTAATTGAAAAAAAGCCTTTCTCATTCTCCTCTGTAGCCGGATGCTTCATCCATGAGCCAGGATGTACCCTCATAGATCGCCATGGCATCCTTAGTCTCGTCAAATTTCTGACGATTCTTCATCCAGGTGGTATCTTTCCATTTGTAATCCCCGATATCCGTGATTCTGGATGCCGTTCCCGGTCTTAATTCTGCCTCATTTGCATAAGGGTCAGCTTTATAAATATGCTCCCCGTTCATTCCTACAATAAAAAACTTATACAGCTGTCCAATCTTCTGCTCCAGGGACAAATGTCTCAAATACACCGATCGGACCTGCCTTTTTTCATTGGAGCAGCCTGTTCATTCCAGTCATTAAACTCTCCAATTACAGAAACAGCTTGCGCATTAGGTGCCCATACTGCAAAAATAAACACCTTCTTTTTTCCCTTGTTTCTCAGGATGTGCGCCAAGCTTTCTGTAAATATCATAATGGGTTCCCTGACCAAAGAGATACTGGTCAAGCTCTGTAAACTGTAATTTCTCTCCCATCAGAAAGTTACCTCCCTAAACTTTCAAATTCTTATGCACATTATAGCATACTCTTTTCCTCCATGCCACCAAAAACTTGTCTATTATTCATAAAAAATCTACATCAAAATTCATTTTTACTGTAAAAAAATACGCCTGTACTTTGACATTTTTCTCATAAGTACAAGCGTATACTATCATTCACACTATACAGCATCTGCGATTTCCGGAAGTCCCGAAGCTTAACACATATGCCAGACAGGCTCTAGAGCCTCTTATTTTCTCCGTTATTCGCCTGAGTCGCTGCTAAAATCCCTTCGCTATTCTCACTGCCGTCTGTGTATCCGTCACTTTCACTGCCGTCGCTTCCATCACCGGAACCATCACTGAAGTCGCTCTCATCTCCATTACTGCTGTCATCTGAACTGCCATCAGAAGTTCCATCTGTGGAAGAGTCCTCAGAAGAGCCATTTCCATTATATCCAGGCACATAACCTGCATCAAGGGCGCTCTGCCAGAACTCTGCATATTTTGCTGGCTGAAGGGTAACATTCTTGGCTGCTGCCATCTCACTTACCGTTACAAGTTTATATCCCTGTGCAATAAGATCTGGAATCAGTCTGAGTGCCGCATCAACTGAAGGACCATGAATATCATGCATCAGAATAACGGCTCCGTCTCCCAGATTGCTGTCATTCATAATGCCATTGTAATCCAGATCTGCATCCAGATATTTCCAGTCCAGACTGTCAATAGACGACAAAATGAAAGGTTTGCCAACTGCCGAAATAATTTCATCATTGCAGTCTCCATAAGGCGGACGAATTACCGTGGACTCCTGTCCACAGGCATCAATCAATGCCTGATCGGTATCGCCGAATTCCTTTATAACATCATCAATACTCAGATTCAGCATATCCAGATGATCCCATGAATGGTTTCCGATCTCACAGCCAAGTTCCACCATTCTCTTCACTTCGTCCGGATACTGTCCAACCAGCTGTCCCAACATAAAGAAGGTAGCATGTGCATTGTTCTCCTCCAGACAGTCCAGAAGCTTGTCTGTATACTGTCCCGACCATCATCAAAGGTAAGTGCGATCAAAGGGCGTTTCTTCTCAGCATTGTAAGAACCATCCTCATTAAAATAATAATCGTTTACCCCTTGGTCACCCAGCCGGTCTGCATGTATCCATTGGAATCAAATGCATATTTCACTCCGTCAATCTCTGCAAAACCATTGGTATAATATGTACCATCTGCATTCTGATACCAGCGTCCGCTGGAATCCTCATGCCAGCCTGGAGTCAGTGAAGAAACCTTGGTCACATCACTCTGTCCTTTCAGGGGCTGTCTCAGAGCATCTGTAGAATTGGAATCCGCATTCGAAGCAGCTCCGTCACCTGCATCCGCCTGCACGCTCTGTGATTTTCCAGTACTCTTTCCTCCCCACGACTTACGATTGGAAAAAAATCACTCCTCTTATTACAAAAATCACAGCCAGCACCATTGCCACAACATAGGTGACCAGCTTAATAATCTTCCTTCGTCTTATCTGGCGCTGTTTCCTGCGCATTCTTTCGCGCAAAACCCTTCTATCCATTCATATTCCCTCTTTATCTCTCGTTACATAGTGGAAAAAATTTTCCACAAAAAAATTCTGTCATAGCACTTCTCTCAGCTCCAGATCATCTGTTACAAAGAAGAATATCCGCTTTCTTTCCAACAGAAAGGGAACCAACTTCATCATAAATACCAATACTCTTTGCCGGATTTCGTGTTGCTGCAAAAAATCGCTTCTTCAAGGGGAACTCCAAAAAGAAACAGCCTTACGCATACAATCATACAGGTTCGTAGCAGAACCGGCAATCGTACCGTCCTTCAAAGTTGCCTTACAGTCCTTCATCGTTACTTCCTGTCCACCCAGCTGGTAGGTTCCGTTCTCCATTCCAGTAGCCATCATAGAGTCACTGATCAGTACAATCCTCTCTGGTCCAAACATCTTAAATGTAGCGCGGATCACAGCGGGATGAATGTGAATGCCATCACAGATCATCTCTGCCATACACTGCCCATCATCACAGGCAGCTCCGATCAGTCCTGGTTCTCTGTGCGCCAGTGGCTGCATGGCATTATAAAGATGTGTCACATGGTGTGCACCTCTTCTCATGGCCTCCGCTGCTGTATCGTAATCAGCTGCTGTATGACCAAGGGAAATGCACACCTCATTATGTACCTCATCAATGAATTCCATAGCACCATCCACATTCGGTGCCAGAGTTACCAGCTTCACCATATTTCCGGAATATTCATTCAGTTCACGGAAAAATCCGGCATCTGGTTTGCGGATATAGCCCTCCACATGGGCGCCTTTTTTTTCGCATCCAGAAATGGGCCTTCCATATTGATTCCCCGGACAGCAGCTCCGTCTTTCATTTCTCCCACAGTCTTAATAGTAGCAAAAATTTCCTTCAGTTCTTCTGCCGGCAATGTCATGGAAGTAGGACAATAGGAAGTAATTCCGTGACTCTTTTCGTATTTCAGAATAATCTTAAGTCCTTCCGGATCAGCATCAGAAAAATCATGTCCAAATGCACCGTGACTGTGAATATCCACCAGCCCCGGAAGCACCCTGAGCCCAGCCGCGTCTACAATCGTCTTGTCCGTAACCTCATCCTCTGAAGCCACGATTCTATGATTCTCCACATACAGATCCTGTAATCTGAAGCTTCCATCCTCCTGAAAAACTTCTCCATTTTTAATAATCATAACTCCATTCCCTCCTGAGATTCATTGGCTGCTGTTTCTATTATAAACAGCAACCGTCAATTCTCTGTACTGTCATCCTGTGTATCTGTTGAAGCATCCGCTGCTGTGCCTGTATCTGCGGTTGCACCAGCTTCCTGATCTTCTGCTGTATCCCCGCCATCCGTGCTCTGTCCGTCAGTCGTACTGCCATCTGCATGATCTGCTGCTTCTGTTCCCTCAGCAGCCTGTGCATCCTCACCTTCAGCAGATGTATCCGCTGCTGTCTGATCATAATTTGCATTTGCAATAATGAAATCCTGAACTCTCATAAGTCCGATACTCTCATCCACTGCAACCTGACCGTAAGTATCGATAAGAACTGCAAGATCGCCAGAAGCATACTGCTCTACCAGCTGATTCTGGATTGCAAGACTTTCCTCATCCTCCAAAGTCATTCCCTCTGCGTCCATGATTCCCTGAATAAGCAGATTCTGTTTTACCTTGGCCTGGGCATACTGCTGGCACTGGGCTTCGAAATCATCCATGGAAACGCCTGAGACTCTACGAAGTCTTCAAAGCTCCATATTTCCCTGCTTCGCGTATGCTTCTGCCTGTTTCTTAAATGTCTTCACTGCCTCTTCTACGTCTTTCTCTGGATATTCCACAACCTCAGAATTGGTGTAAACAGTATTCCATGCAGTGCTGCGCAGACTGCTGTCGGCCTGATCCTGTGCTTCCTGCTCCAGCTGTGCGCGAACAGAAGCCTTATATTCATCAATTGTCTTGTAATCGGTATTCGCCGCAACCCAGTCATCGGTCAGTTCCGGTGGTCTCTTAAAGCTCTGCACGGTAATCTGGAATACCGCATCCTGTCCAGCCAGTTCACTGTTGCGGTAGCTCTCCGGGAAAGTTACCGGTACGTCTTTTGTCTCACCCTTCTTCATTCCCACGATTCCTTCTTCAAATCCGGGAATCATTGTGCCGCTTCCGATCACAAGGTCATAATTATTACCGGTTCCACCTTCAAAAGCTTCCCCGTCTTTTGTACCTACGAAATTAATAGTAGCGGTATCACCATTCTGGATGACAGCGTTCTCATCTGTCACTTCCACTGAATTGTCTTTCAAATTCTCTGCGATACGATTCTCAATATCCTCATCTGTCACTTCTGGTACAGAATTATCAAGAGTTATCCCCTTTATAGTCTGCAATTGTAACATATTTCTCCACATTATCCACTGAAACCAGGCGTGTCGCACCGGTAGAATCTGTATAAGGTTCCTGTACCTCTTCTTCCTCTGCCGAATCCTCTGCCTGCTGCTCTGTGGCAGTGCTCTCACTCTCTGTACTGGTAGTTTCTTTATCACTTCCGCAGCCATTTACAGCAAGTGCCATACACATTACTAACGCTGTCAAATATAGTTTTCTTTTTTCATTTCATACTCCCTTCAGTTACTCTTTTATAAAATTATCACATTTTCTATTAAAAAAGAAAGCCCACTGAGGCAATCATTTTTATTTTATCTCCGCCGCGTTACTGTTCACTGGTAACGTTCCCGCGAGGTGTTTTATGTGAACAAAGTTCACATAAAACCCGAGAATCTCAGCGCAAAATCATGCGAATCCATGCCTTCTTTGCAGCTGGTCTTATCAGCCACCATTCATAGGCGGTACAGGAGTAGGTCTGGATGGGTCAAATACCTGGCTTACATCAAACAGATCTGCCAGCATGTCCGGATTGTAATACATTCGGTATCCATCCACATTTCTTCTTCCCATCCGGAAATATTCATCCGTCATCTGTACAAAATATTTGTTAGAGTCCACATTGCAATAATAATCATATCCCTGGGATTTCAGATATTCAAATTTCTCATTGCCAGTATACTCTCCGCCGTTATTAATATCTGCTCCGAAAGCAAAGATAATAATATCTGTTCCGCCAATAAGCGGGTCAATGTTCTCTTTGAAATTCTGTGTATCTGTTTCAAGGCGTTCCATGGAAACTGTGGACATGTTTTTATGTCCCCATGTATGGCTGGCAAAAAGTCCAGCCCTCCGCCTTCATAGCATCTGCGACCTTTTTTTCGCTTCTGCCCGCTCTGTATCCAGATCAAAATCAGGGATGCGCGTCAAGCCACGCCTTTTTATCATCATTCAGATCATCTGGTCTTGTCTGATAGCTGATATCTGTGCGGTAACCCAGGATTCCATTGTAGCCTGTAAGCGCTACAATTCCCCTTATGTCCATGATATGCAAAATCAGGATGTTCCTCCACAAACCGGTCGATCAGCGGTACAACATCATAGTCACCTACAACTGTGCTTCCATCATCCTGTACATATTCGTTACGAACCTTCCCCTCTTCGTCTATAACAAGCTTAGTGGCAATTCCATCTCCATCCTGGGAATGGTAATAACATACATCGTCCTGCGAAAGGACAAACGGTGTTTTTCCCTTAGGAAGATAAACCTGCTTTGCCTGCATTTTCCCATTTTCATCAACGTCTGCCAGATCATAAAGGTTTACCATTACATATCCCTCGTCATACATGATCTGGGTTATCTTATTAAACTCATCCATAGTGGTCATAACCTGATTATAACCATCTGTCTTGTAATCTCCATCAAACGCCTTGGAAGTATCCACGATCAGGGAATGATAAAAAATGTGAGTTACCTGTTCCGGAGACCAGGCTACACATTTATCCTTTTTCTTCTGAATTTCTCTGCAGCATTCTGAAAATGGACATTTCTCACATATGCATTGTCCTTCTGCAAAAGGCTGATTGCACCGTCATAATCATACTGGGCAGCTTTCTCCTTGGCTGTGGTCAGTACCTTCTTCTCGTGACGGATCTGCCTCCTGATGATACCTGTGCCGGCAGCTGCTGCCTGTGGCATAACCCCATTTAAATCTATGGCCGCCGCCTGGGCTGCTTCCTGCTCTGCTTCCTGCTCTGGCTGATTTGACAGAATCTGAAGAATTATCTTCTGTTTTCTCTTCATCGGACATATTCCCGGATTCATCCTGTGCAATATCCTCTGAATTGTCATCTGTATTTCCAGTTGTCTCATCACTGTCATCTGCCGTGCCTTCACCAGATTCCGGTTGTATATCTGTACTGTCTGAGCTGTCAGCAGCTTCCTCTGTATTAATATCGGGGTTTTCGATGCTTTCGGGGGTTCGAGGTTTTCGGTGCTTTGGTCAACCTTTGCCAGTTCTTCTGCTGCCTTGCTCTCTTTACCGGAATTCTTATCAGGAACCAAATCCCTTTACCTGAGCTACCAGCGTTTCCATGCCATCTTTTAACCCTGTCTGTTCTCTATAAAAGTATCCCACACCGCCCAACACTGCCAGGGCAGTAATAATAAGAGCCAGATTACGATTCCGTATCTGCCTCTTCTTTCTCTTCAGATTGCGCTCATGTCTCTCGCGCCGTCGTTCTTCGTAATATATCTCTTCCTGGTGTTCCTTCTCTGCCAGTTCCTGTAATTCTCTGTCAAGTTCCCGCTTGACTGGCTGTCGGGAACTTTATTCTCTTCCAGACCAGGCTGTTCCTGTTCTGTATCTGATTTCTTCATAATGTATAACTCCTAACTTACTGTAAGCTCCCTCCCCTTCAAATGCCTCGTAAAAATAGACCTACCAGTTACCGCAGGCACTTATTTAGTATAACCATACCAGATAAATCTATCCATTCTGTAACCAGTAGATTTCTATTATACATGATATTCAAAATAATTACCACCTCTTCTCAGTAAATATCCTTGCATTCTATTGCCATATATTGTTAAAATAAAAGACACATGATAAAATCTAATTTAATAAAATAACGGAAATTATCCGTCACTCAGAGGAGAGAAAAATATGAACAGATCAGATATTATGCGCATCAGCGCACTATTTGAAATAGCCCTGGGTTCTGCTTCTTTGATCGCAGCCCGCTTCTGGATCGGAACCACTAATATTGTGGGCAGACATGTAAGCCATGGTGATACTACAGAGGCTTTTGCACTTACTTATGCATTTACACTTCTTCAGATTGCAATTGGAATTATAGGCGTGATGAATGCAGAAAAAGGAAGAATGAGCACCGTTATCTTTGGAATTCTGGCCTTTATTCCCCAGATTGCCCACTTCTTTCATATTAAGGGAAGTATTATACTGGTTCTTATGAATCTTGCAGCATTTGCGGTACCGGTTTTATATGTACTTTCACAGCTTATAAGCTTTTCAAAGGAGATAACAAAACAATTGCCTTTTCCAAAAAATGATGTTAAAATGTAGTTTATGTGAAACAAGAATGTAACTGTTCAGTTTCTTCACAGGTTACTGTTCACTGGTAACGGAACGAACAGTAACCTTCACGGTCACACGCTTTGCGGAACCGTGCAGGCTGAATAGTTATTAAGAAACTTTATAATATAGTAGGAGGATAAGTATGCATCCAGTAACAATCGTCCTTCTGGTGATTCTCGTAATCCTCATCGGATTACTGGTTGGTTTATATTTCTTTGGCAAGAAGACCCAGAAGAAGCAGGAAGAACAGCAGGCACAGATCGAGGCAAGTAAACAGACCGTTTCCATGCTCGTTATTGATAAGAAGAGAATGCCACTTAAGGAATCAGGTCTCCCACAGATGGTCATCGACCAGACTCCGAAGCTTCTCCGCCGCTCCAAGATGCCGATCGTTAAGGCTAAAGTCGGACCGAAGATTTCCATTCTTATCGCAGACGAGAAAGTATTCGACCTTATCCCTGTGAAGAAAGAGATCAAAGCTGAAGTAAGTGGACTTTACATAGTAGGTGTAAAAGGCATCCGCGGTAACCTGGACGCTCCGGTTAAGAAGAAAAAAGGATTTTTCGCACGTTTTAAGAAATCTGCTGAGGAAGCTCAGGCAGCCCAGAATGAGACTAAGAAATCCAAAAAGAATAAAAAGAAATGATTATTTTAGCCCTGCCATTATGATGGCAGGGCTATTTTAATGCTCCTTTCCCCCATATTGTAATGCCAGACATTATTTCCTGCGTGTTGCATTTTATCAAGAATCTTTCTCTCATTTCAAAAAGGATCCTGCATTTCTGCAAGATCCTCATTCTCAATCTTATTTCTCATTATCCATATAAAATTTCTCTAAGGAAATACGTCGGCGTACAGCTCCATGCGTGACAGTAGCTGTTAACCATGCTGGAGCCATAAGGGGATTCCTCCCGGTTGTATGGATTGTACAGTTCCCAGAAGGTGTCGGCGCCGTCGCGGATCATCTCACCCCAGTAACGCTTCATTTCTTCCAGTGCAAGCTCTTTCTCATCACAGCGGATAAGCGCATCAATATAGTGATGATACATATACGGAGTTACCATGCGGATTCTCGGATTCACTTCCATTACATGATAGATCAATTTACAGTTTGTCTCTTTGTCAAAGACACGGGCCAGAATCATCCAGATCTGGGTTGCCCAGGAAGCCCTGACGGTCCGGACCGCTTACGAACATTCCAAGCTCTTCATCCCAGAACTCTTTCACCGCTGCCTCTTTCAGCATGGCCTGCTTCTCTTCCAGCCAGCTGATATCCTCCTGTTTATCCAGAATCTTCGCAAGGCGGATTCCGTAACGGATACAGTAAATAAGAACTGCTGTAGCTCCGGCCTGCTTATTCAGACCATCTCCCCAGTCCAGGAAGCACCAGAATGCATCACTAAATCCTCCACAACATTTTTCTCATTTAACTGTGTCATAGCAATGCGGATCTGATCAATTGCCACATCATAGAGATCCCTTAAGGTTTCCAGATCATCGGTTGCCTCATAATAATCCAGAAGCACAGATGAGAAAAAAACAATGCATAGTCCAGAAGGTAAGTATCATCTGGCTCCATCTCCGGTTCTGTGAATACACAGGCGCTTAGCTTTCCCTCATTAAAAAGCAGTCCTGCAAAAATATACATACAGCGTTTGGCAAGATCATAATTCTTAAAGGTGTAATAATTGGCTCTCGCCCGAAGTCTCAGATCTCCCAGCCACATTCTGCGGTCACGCTTTGGTCCATCCTCAAAAACATCCTGCATACATTCTTTCAGGGGTTTTTCGGCTTACCAGATCAATCTGATTCAGAAGCGGATCTCCGAAATCCACAGGCTTTACAGACTCCATATCTACAGCAGAAACCGTATCACAGGAAATACCATCGATTTTCAGCTGGAACTTGGCAGAAGTATCAATTACACGAAGCTCCATATAACGAAAAGAATATCTTCTTGGCAGCTTCACCTTCGCCGGAAGTACATCCACATGAATATACTCCTCCTGAATCCAGCCACGGCTGAGCCAGCCGTCATAATCAGCAGTTTTGTCCGTCATTTCCTCCAGACGCTCACCGAATTTCAGGTAAAAATAAACCGGTGCATCCTGATGGCTTCCAGTTTTACTAAGCTCCAGAGTCACATAACCTACCGCATGATCCCCGAAATCCACAAATACTGTATCATCTCTTTTTAAAGATTTTGCATACAGATTTTCAATTGGGTGCTCTTCTGTAATAACTGTTCTCATCTGGCGGTCTTTTTCCCACCATAATTTCCTTTGCAGCCTTGATTTCTTTATGCCGGAGCTCTGGCTTTAAGGATTCTGCAATTTCCAGAAAACGGTTATTTTTATGTACTTCGAAGTTCTCAATTATACTATATGATGGCATTATTTTTCCTCCTAAAAATCGTCTAATGTTTCATCGGAATCAGTATCTTCAGCTCAAACCAGTTATTCGCCTTGCCCGCCATAACTGAACCGCCATACTTCTCTACAATTTTTTTTCATACTCTTCATTCCATATCCATGGAACCGTTTATCTTTCTTGGTGGTGATCGGGATTCCATCCTGGAACTGAACATTCTCCTCGCAGTAATTCTCCGTGCGAATACGGATAAACTGTTTATCCTGAATCACGTGCAGGGAAATCAGACGTTTCTGACGGTCTTTGATCTTCACCACACTTTCAATAGCGTTATCCAGCATATTTCCGAAAAGAGCACTGATATCCATATCCTCCATAAAATTCAGAAGCTGTCCCTCACCCATAAATTTCAGCTCAATACCATGTCTCTGACAATGCATGCTTTTACTGGTAAGAATGGTGTCAAGGACCTTATTTCCCGTTTTATTCTGTGTCTCGTAAATCTTGATCTCACGCTCCATCTGTTCCAGGTATTCCCCTGCTTTTTCAGAATCTGCGCCGCTTTTTAAAAAGATTGATCTGATGCTTCAGATCATGGTATTTCTGATTTACAATATCGATACTCTCCTTGGAAAGCTTGTAATTTTTGTACTGCATATCCATAATATTCCGAAGCGTATCCTTCTCAAAACGCATCTGGATTTCTTTTTACCTGAATGTGATAAGCATAAAGAACTGCCATACCGCTGAGATCTGCCAATGTGCGGATAATAAACACATCCATAGCTGTTCCCGCACTGAAAATACTTTTTACATCTACATAGCTTACATTGCTGATGCAATACACCATAATCATCACAAAATATACAACCAGAAGTTCTCTGCGGGTAATCTGCAGCTCCTCAATATCCTTCTTCAGATAACGTTCAATCAAATAAATCAGAATGTATAGTACTGCATAAATAACTACCATATGCAGCACTCTCCATAGCATCTGCTCTGGTGTCCCCTTCTCCTGACCGCTGAAATCCTGTATAAAAATAATGAATCTGCCAAAGACAAAGATGCTGCAAATTCTGCGTTGATAAATGCCTTCGCACAGAAAAATCCGGTTTCACGCCATGGAAGCTCTCCTGCCATCCTGATGTACAAAAGCATCAGCAAAAACACACATACCATAAGAGGCATGAAAAACATCTGCTTTATTCCATCTGTAAAAAACATAACGGTAAAAATACTGATAAAGCTCAACACCCCATACACATATTTCCACACATCTTTTTTCCCGCATCCATGCACAAGAATCATTACCAGTGCAGAAAGCCAGTAGGAAATGGCATAATAATATCCTGGAGTGTTGACTACTGTGCCTCTCATTTTTCCACCTCATTCATATATTCATTCAGGGCATCCAGGAAGGGCTTCCGCCTGCTTCTGCTCACCTGGATCGTATCGCCGTTTACCATAATATCACTGCCCCGATAAGTCTCTACAAATTCCAGATTTACCAGATAACAGCGGTTACACCGAAAATATTTCTTCGGATCAAACTGATTATCTGTATCCCTCATAGTGCCCTTTGTCTCAAAATCCCCATCCAGAGTGTGGTAGATCAGCACATGGTCCTGAACCTCCACGTAACAAATCCGCGCCACATCCAGCTTCTTTTTACCTCCCTTCAGAACAATGGTAATGTACTCCTTCTCCGGTGTCTTCACCTTTGCCAGAGCCCTTACCATACTCTCTGAAAATGAAAAATAGGAAATTGGCTTCAAAATATAATCCAGCGCATTTACCTTATATCCCTGAATGGCATACTGAGGCATGTTTGTAATAAAAATAATAATTACATTTGTATCAAGCTCGCGGATTTTTTCTGCTGCTTTCATTCCATTGAGAAACGCCATCTCAATATCCAGAATAATAAGGTCATAGCTGGCAGTGTAATCGGTTACAATATCCTCTCCGTCCTGAAATTCTGTTACAGAAAATTTCACCTGGTTCTCTTTTTCATAACGATTCAGGCATTTCTTCAATGCCTCCCGGTCATGCCTGTCATCCTCTACAATTGCAATTCTTATCATAATTATTTCTCACCTATCCTATTCAATCAAACGGATACTCCAATCCATTTTGCTGCCTTCTCATAGCCGAATAGCTTCTTCACAGCTTATTTGGCTAAAACGGCCCCCTGGCACAGTAACACTGCGCCAGGGAGCCGGGATCACTTGTGTTAACTAAAAATAGTATAACAGGAAACAGGTTCTGAAACAATTAGATATTAGCTGCCTTCTTCTGATTTTCTTTGATCATTTTCTGGTCCTCTTCAATGTGTTTTTCCACATCCAGACGGCTCATCAACTGCATATGTGATCACATCTGCCGCCAGGAATGCGAATGCAAGCACCTGCTCCACGCCGCCCATTTGGCGATATACCACCTGACCTGTATAATTTGCCACATTTTCAACAATTTCCAAGGTCTGCGGATTACATGCAATACCGGTATTGCTGTAACCAGCAAAAGGTAAGAAGACTATTCAGCACACCGATGCAGAGACCACTTAAGCCTACCATAATGGAACTGTACACACATTGTAAATCCGTCACTTCGGAAACCATTCTTCGCTTCCAGATGGTCCAAAGACATCAGAAAGAAGTGCCATAGTCACATACATTGCAGGAATACTTCCGATTCCTTTCAGCACCATACTTGCAGCAACCATTCCGAAGCTGTGTACATTCAGGAAGCAGACAAGGCCGCCTACAACGGAGAAGCAAAGTCCTGTAACAACGGCTCTCTTTTTGTCCCAGCTTACGGGCAATTGGCCATGCCACTACCATACCAACCGCAGTAGGGATTCCACCAACCAGACCAAGTGTTGACATTAATGCTCCGGAAGTCTGCTCCGGATTTGCAGAATTAATTACACTGTCAAACATCCATCTTACATAGAAGCTCATGGAACTGTTTTTGACTCAGCTGACCAAACTGGAAAATCAGGGAAATAGAGAATGATGATCCACCAGTATTTGTTGTGGATACAGCCTTCCAGCTGTTTTTTTCAGCGGCATCTTCTCTTCCTTTACATTCAGATTGATAGTTTCCTCTGTAATACGCTCTCTTGTAAAATAATATTCCAGCATACAGCCAAATGCACTTACCAGGCAAAGAACTATGGAAATAATCCTCCAGTGTGAATAGCTTGCATCCACATCGATTCCGCCGTCCTTTGTCACAAACAGAAAGCTCTGAAGAAGGATCGGCACTACAATGCTGGCTCCAACTCCTGCGGAAGCAACCATTGCTGCATTTGACAGTGTTGCAAGAAGTCCGCGGCTCTCAGAATTTCTGGTAGAAAAGAGAGACCATGGAGCTGTGTGCACAGTAAAAACATGGATATGCAAGTGCATAGTACAGGTTATAGGACACTGCGATCCAGATCATCTGCACCGCATTGTTGCCCTTTAGCTGGTGTCATAAACATAAGAATAATGGCTATGATCAGCATGGGTGCCGCAATGATCAGGTAAGGTCTTGCTTTTCCCTTGTGTACTTCTGGTGTTGTCGATCCACTGCCCGATCATCAGATTTCCGAGAACTACGAAAATCACAGATACGATTGGCAGAAGTGTGGCAAATGCCCCGAATTTCGTCCAACCAAGTACATCCACATAATAACGGTTCAGATAGGCACCGAAAATGGCATTGGCAAACATGGCGCAAAAAGGTGCCAGAAAATATCCAATGGCTATCTCCGGAAGCTTCACCTGATCGGATTTGATTCTTGTTTTAAAAACCGGCTTTTCTGCAAGTTTTTTTGCAAAATTAGTAATGTTCAAATATTTCGCCTCCTGGGTTTATTTGACTCTTAAGATAAACTCTTTTTCCCTTTATTTAAGCTCTGTCTTCCATTTGCAGGCAGAATATTTCCTGCACATTTAATGGAATCTTACTTCAGATCAAAAGACATAAAATTAAATGCGCCAGTTCCCTTGTAACTGAAGTACAGTGCCTCTTTCTCACCGAGTCCGTTTACATCAGCTGCAAAACCGTGCTGTTCCTTGCAAGGTTTTACCTGAATCTTTGCCACTGGCTTGCCGCCTTCCTCTGTGGATACATAAACAATTCCAGTTGCTTTTCCCTTAATATTAATACGAACCTTAGAGGTCTCACGCAGGTCAAAATATTTGAAGCCTGCAACTGCTCCGTCACACATATTGGCAATATACTGATCTGACCCCTGCTCACGATCCTTTCCTTCCTGAGTCAGATATGGATGACCGGACTTTGGATGTTTGATCATACTTAAGAAACGGGTTCCTTTTTTTGCCATATACGTTGCAGGCAATGTAGGAAGGATAGTTTCCTTTTCCCTTAAGCGGTCCGTCATTCAGACCACAGGAGGTCATCTCTGCCTGATAGAATTTGCCATTCTCGAAGCGGATGCGCTCTGCACAGGCCTGACGGGAAGACTGCTTACGGTTACTGTGTCTGTGATAGAAAACATAATAGCTTCCATTAATCTCAATCAGGCTTCCGTGAGTGTTTCCGGTACATTTTCTTGCATTTTTTTTACATCTGTGATTCCAGGAAGCCCGATGTCCCCGTTGCTGACCAGAACACCGCCAAACTCAAAGCCCTCTGTAGGGTTATCGCTTGTTGCATAGCAAAGCTCATGGCTGTTCAGGGGAGCTGTAGATGAAGTAATAGGTTCCATTGAATTTACGCATGGAGCTTGCTTCCAGGAAGGGATGTCCCTCATAAGAACTTCCCCGGTGCTTCTTTCTCACTGGCAATTCCAATGTATTTCGGTCCCATTTTTACAGTAAGCATATCTGCGGGGTCCAGCTCGAAGCACATTGCACCGTGCTCAGTCGGCTTGGAGCCATCAAGCAGAAGAGGATTTCCCTGAAGGGCAAAGCCTGTGTAAAGATACAGTTTTCCATCGTCATCCATAAAAACGCCCGGGTCAAACTGCAGCGGCTCTCTTTCTTTCCAATAGGAGTGCCGTCTGCATATTTTACATAACCATAGAATTCATATTTGCCTGCCGGCTTATCACAGACAGCCACAGAGATCATCTTCGTGCCACCCATGAAATAATAAAGATAAAATCTTCCGTCCGGTCCCTGGATCATATCCGGTGCTGCCAGACCATTTGTAAGACGGATCTTCGGTGCTGCCGGATCCTGCTCTCTTTTGAAAATAACACCCTCATAACGCCAGTTGCCAAGATCGTCTACCGGTGCTGACCAGCATACATAGTCTCCAAGACAGAAATTCAAGCCGTTAAAAAGATCATGAGAACCATATATGTATACACGTCCGTCTACAATATGCGGCTCCGCATCCGGCACGTATTCCCAGCTTGGCAGGTACGGATTTACAGCCTGCTTTGTTTTCATACCATTCATCCTCCATCGATTATTTTACATAATTCATAATATGGATTTATTATAACACCCCTGCAATTTCTGTACCTGTTTTTTAACGTAAAGTGTAAGAAATCCATCGCAAATAGCACATCTTCAAAATCCAGAAGTTGAATCTCAATGAAAAAAACCGTCTAGTCACAGACAGCTTTCCTTTGCACCATTTCCTTACCTGATTCACTTTACTCCAAGGCATCTGCCATTGGAAGCACTCCTAGGGAGATTCGAACTCTCGACACCGCGCTTCGTAGACGCGTGCTCTATCCAGCTTGAGCTACAGGAGTATACTCGGCCATGAGGGAATCGAACCCACTCGTGTTATGATAACAGCGGATTTACAGTCCGCTCCGCCTCCTTAGCGGGATAATGACCGATATGATTTCTTACATGTTTTATATTACCAGAAGAACTACATATTCTGCAATAAACCACTAGTTTAATATAACCAAGGAACTTAAGTAAAGTTACTGTTCACTCCGTTCACAGTAACGCGCTTCGCGATGCACAGAAATCATGCATTCGCATGATTTCGCGCCGCAATTCTCGGGTTTTCTGTGAACTTTGTTCACAAAAAACGCCTCGCGGAATGTTACCAGTGAACAGTAACTAAGTAAAACTGCATTCTGACTTATAAAAAAATCCCCATTATCATTTCTTAGTCCATCTTTATATCGTTTTTTTTATTGCATTTTCCCATTTATCTGGTATAATAATCATTCGGTAAACAATTTAATAACAAATCAGCTCTGGTATAAAATTGGAAACGACACAAGTGTACGCTTGATAACGAACAACACATGTGTCTTTTTGTACCTATTTTTTAGAAAAAGGAGAACAATTTTATGCCAAAAACTAAGTTTCAAAATGTTATTTTCACTCTGATGATGGCTTTCCTTATGGTCTATGCCATGATCTGATACAACATTTCCCTGAACATCGGTGGAATGAGCAACCAGGTATTTCTCATGGCTTTCGGCGAAATGAAGATTATGTGGCCGGTTGCATTTGTACTGGAGTTCTTTATTGTTGATAACCTTGCCCATAAGCTTGCTTTTCGTATTGTCACACCTAAAGACAGACCTTTCGCCATCACAGTTGCAATTTCTGTTATGATCATCTGCATTATGTGCCCGATCATGAGCTTAATTGCCACAATCTTGTTTAAAAATGCGGGTTCCCAGTTCGTTGCCGTATGGCTCCAGACCACTTTCATGAACTTCCCGGTAGCCTTCTTCTGGCAGCTTATGTACTGTGGACCGCTGATCCGTTTTCTCTTCGGGAAAATGTTTCCGGAGAAACAAGATGCATAAGCGTACCTGTTAGCAGTTTTCATATAAATTTGAAGGATTTTAAAAGGCATTGCAAGATATAGCCTCTCCCTAGAGTTTGACTCCAAAATCAAAACCTTTACAGACGCCATATGATTTCTTGCAATGCCTTTTCTCGTTAAACTTTCTCAGCTACTATTCTGTAATTTCTAATCCAAATCAAGAAGTATGTACTGCCATTGTTGTATTCTCGATAAACCCTTCACACATTTTCTGTACTTTTTTTAAGCGGCAGCTCGGAAATTGCCGCAATTTCTTTCTGTGAATACCCCCGAGAAAACATGTTAAAAACGGTCCTGCGATCTTTTTTCTCTGGCCTGTCTTCTCATTTCTTTTTTCATCTCTTTCTTCATTTCTTTCCGCGTTGCTGCTCTCGCTTCATCTGCATACATTTGCATTGCGCCATCCCATGCCTTACACATATCCTTCACCTCCACAACCTCTTCATCAACAAATTCATATTGCTCCAGTAATATTGCCAGAAGCCACCTGGTTTCTTGACTTAGCTTTCGTATTTCTTCGGTATTCTCTTCTACGTATTTTCTCAATTCGTCTTTTTTTACGGCTGTGCTTCATAAGCTGGAAAATATCTTTCCATTCCGTGTGAAATAACTCAGATTCTGTTCATGAATATCTATCATACAAATATCATAATCAGGAAGCCTGTCTGAAAAACTCATCACATTTTCCGGATGTCCATCATTTCCTGTAATTTTAACTTACTCTTCCCACCTTTTCTCTCCCAGGTATAATACCTGATGAAATACCGGAAGCAATGGACGACGGATTCGGCGCCGTTTTTTCCCACGTCTTCCTCTTCCCCAGAACATTTGCTGGATTTTCTTTTCCACTCTTTTAGCTGATCTGTATATTCTATGCTGTCATATGTAAAGCATCTCACAGGCATCTCATAGTTTGCCCCAGACTCAACTTCACATGCCAAAAAAAATCTACAGCCCGGTTTGTCGTGCAGACGTAGAAAATCGCGTTCTCTTTCCAGATACATGAGCTTCGCGCTGTCATCCCCGAATTCTGCCTCTTCAAAAACACCTTTTTCCCTGGCAATTTCCTCTTCGCCGTATTTTTCAGAACTGTTTTTCTTTTGTATATTTTTTGCCGTAATCGGCTGTTTATATGAAACTCTCTTCTTCCTTTGTACTTCCTTAAGATAACGTGGATCCACAATCTGCTTTCCTGCAAATAAAGTACCGTTCATAAAAATCTGCAAAGCGTTCGTTATCCTTCAGATACTCCTGTAGTCCCTGGTCCTTTTACGCCCAAGCGCCACCACCTTCTTTATTACGCTTATTTCACAGGAATACTTCACCGAATGGCAATGAATAGGCTGCTGTTCACGAACTGAACTGCCTTCGAATAGTACATAGAGTTCCTGAGATGTGGATTCAGCGTAACATAAAATATGATGTACTGCAAGGAGTTTATATTTTTTAAGAATCATTCCTCGTTAATATTATACCATTTGTATTTATTTTATACAATATTATTTTTATAAAATATATACTTAAATAAAAAAAGGCATTGTAGAACATACCGCCCAAAAGTCAGACATTAAAATCTAACTTTTAGTACGCGGTATAATATCCTTGCAATGCCTTTAATTCATAACGATCTACAAATACGCCCTACATGTTTTTTTCATTTCTTTTTGGTTTCCTAAACCTTTATTCTTCCTCTTTCAAATGCACATCCAAAAATTCCAATCCAACTGTCTCCGCATAGTCTCTTCCCTCTTCAAAGTTCATCTCGAAACCATGGGTAGATTTTTTTTCCATAAATGGGAATCAGAACAGAACCTTCCCCTGTATACGCTTCCTCAATTGCCTTTTCAGAATAGCTGTATGGCACCAGGCTGTCATTGATTCCGTGAATGATCATCACGTCTCCGTCATATGCGCTGATAGTGCCATAAACATCCAGATCATAAACTGTTTTCACATACTCAGAGCCCACAGTTCCTACCGGCATCTCAGCTCTGTCTTCCGGAATATCATATGCGGAATCATACATTTCCCGGGCATTATCCGCAATACAAAACGCCGGATAAATCAGGATCATAGCAGCCACATCATCTTTTCTGTCTGCTGCAGCAAGGGCACTTATAAGCCCACCCTGGCTCTGTCCCAGAAGGAAAAGATGATCCTGATCCACATAATCCTTTGTTTTCACAAAATCTATAACGGCACTTAAATCTTCTTTCTCCGTCATCACCGTCATATCCATGAAATCTACATCACTATTTCCGTTAAGGGAACCTCCGCAAAAGTCAAATGTATAAACCACATATCCATCCTGAGCCGCCTTTTCCGGCCATTTTGCACGCTCTACCATCTGGGAAGTAGAACCGATTCCGTGGCTCATAATGATTACTGAATAAGTCTTTGTTTCGTCAAAATCTGCTGGATAATAGAACTGTCCGTAAATATTATTATCCCCATTCTTGCACCAGGAAACCACCTTTGTGCAGCCTTCTAATTCTGTGGTGTATCCCTCTTCAATCTCCGGATTGTCAGACTCTTCTAAATCAGCATCTTCCTCTCCTTCAGAATTAGAACTGTCCTCTGCTTCCTCTGTCTGCTCTTCTGCGTTTTCCTCAGCCCAGACAGTCACACTTACACAGCTCACACTCAATACTGCTGCCACCCCTAAAGCAATTAACATCTTTTTTCTTTAACATCTTTATTGCTCCACTTACTTTTTTTCTCAATCAATCACATCATTCTGAAATCTGGACAAATGCTCATAAGGCAGAATCAATCTGCCTCGGAACAATCCACAGCCATCGTTGATCAGACTGTTATTTACCGCAGAAAACATATTACGTCAAGATCTGCTAATTCCAGGGAAAGTAGCTTCATCCCCCGCTCATAAGCCTCATCAAAGTAAACACATTCCCCTTCCGGGATCACATCTCTTCTGGCTCGCTCGTCCTGCTGGCGTTTCTCATAGCCCAGATGATTGGCCGGTCCGATTTCCGCAGTATCATCCATTTTCTGGGTGCGGAGCTGTACCTCCATATAGGATCTGGAACTGTTATCATAAAATGTAATATGTAAAGACTGATACCCATATTCACTGGTACCACAAATATAATCTCTGTAATAGGGCTTTACATCATCATTTAGTTGATCAGAAGTACTCAATTTCACTCCCTGAGCAGATTCTGCTGTAAAGCCTCTCTCTTCAGAAATCCGGGCAGCACATTTGCAATCTCATAAAGGTAACGGATAGATGCCTGTTCCTGGTCTTCTCCAGGCTTCAGGTGACATCTTGGCATGCATACTACAATTCGATACGCAATGAAATCCCGGAAGCAGCTCAGCTTATTTTTCAGCTCTGCAACCGACGGATAGGTACCATTTTCCCTGTAATAATCGTAAATATATTCCACAATATAGCCGTTAAATTTCTCTTCTGCACGTATCAGGGATTTGATTCGTCCTTTAAATGTAAATGCAAGAAAAGGATATTCCTTAGACATATATTTATAAAATTCCCTGATCTTCTGGGACTGAGCTGTCAGGGAAAGTCATTATGCTCCAAAAGTTCCGTGATCTGGATCAAAAAATTGCTGTGCACCAGATCGATCTCATTATGGTTCTTTTTCGCTTCCTTTGCGCAGATCCTCTGTATATTTCTGTAAAATCTTTAAAACTGTATCTCCGGAATATAAATAATCATTAAGTGTGATCATAACTTTCACCTTCATAAGCCAGCATCTGCCTGGAGCGTGTTTGAAAAAGGTTTTCTGCAATCTGCCACACCACATTTTTTCTCACGCGACTGAAATTGAATACTCAGTAGCAAAAAGCCCAGTACCACGAAGCTCTCTTTCCCGATTTCAGGAAAAATACTCCGTCAGTACTGACCTTTTTATAATTCAATCATAATAAAGTGAAGGATTTTATCTATGATTCTCTATAAACTACTCTGGCAGCGAGTATTCCAACATAACTCATTATGCAGCTGTCACTGTCACATTTCCGTCTGTTACTTCGAAGTGGTAAGTTCCAGCTACCAGCTCCATCTGCTGTGTCTCAACCGCATTATGTGTTGCCGCACCTGTCACAGTTACGCCGTCGCATGCAGTGACCTCACCAGATACTGGCAGGTATAAGGTTGCGGAGGTATTTGCCGGAACGGTCACATCATAGGATGTCATCACACCGTCAGCTGCTGTCCAGCCGCTCTTAATGGTTCCATAAACAGAATCATAGCTTCCCTTTGCCTCTGTGAAGTCACCACCTACAGTGGGGCTGAAGGATAAAGTGCTGATAGCCAGGCTGTGTCTCGTCAGACTTGATTCCAAGCTGGTAAGCTACCATCCACTCGTAAACTGCACCAAGTGAATAATGGTTAAAGGAGTTCATGCTGTTGTTTCCGTTAAATCCAAGCTCATTTGTATAACCGTTCCAACGCTCCCAGATACTGGTTGCACCCTGTGTTACCGGATAGAGCCAGGAAGCATAGTCTGTGGACTCAAACAGCTTGTAAGCAGTATCATTTAAGCCATAATCGGAAAGTGCATTTAACAGGTTTCCAGTTGCATTAAATCCAGTTGTCAAAGTGTAAGGAACAATCGGCATTCCATCACTGTCCTCACCGGAAGCCTCTGCGATTGTTGCGTTATAATTCTCCAGAACTTTTTCCAGATTCTCATCACTTACCACATGGAAAACGAAGAGGAGTTGCATAAGAAGCCTGTGTATCTTGGATCTCACCCTTAGTATTCTTTGTTTTTCCAGTATCCGGATCAATGAAAAACTCATTCCATGCTTCTCTTGCAGTTGCAGCTGTCTCACGATAGCTTTCTGCCTTGTCTGTATCGCCCATAACATCCGCAAGAACTGCTGCCCGATCCAGACAGTTAATATAAAGCACATTTCCAAGCATCACACCGTCAGTCGGGATTCTGGAAAGGTGGTCTAAAAAAAAATACCAGTCTCACCTGTCAGACGTGCATCCTCCTTCTTATCTCCATTCTCGTCCTTATAACTCATCGGAGTAGAGGCAAGATGATCCACATACGCATAAATGTTATCAATGTTATCTTTTACAATGTCCAGTTTTCCGGTCTGCATATACAGGTTGTACGGAATGGTTACAACCAGACAGTTCCAGGTAATACCGAAGCTCTGTCCGTTATGCTGGATTTTGTCATCAGCTTCCAGATCATAGTTCACAAATGCCGGACAATACTGAGAAGACATTCCTGTCTCACCGCAGTCTGCGCGGACGGTGTCCATCCACTGACGCATGAAATTATAAGTATCTGCTACATAAGAGCCAGACAGTACATAAATCTGCGCATCTCCAGTCCATCCCATACGCTCGTCACGCTGCGGGCAGTCTGTTGGAATGGAAATGTAGTTACTGGTTGTTGAGTTTGTAATGTTCGTAAACAGGCTGGTTGGTCAGCTCATTAGAGGACTCATATTCAGCACTTGCGTCCAGTGAAGAAAGTACCTGCATTTTAATGCAGTCTGCCGGAAGCTCCTCGATCCAGACCTGTGATCTCAATGTAACGATATCCGTGGAAAGTAAGGTCTGGTGCAAATACATTCTCTCCCTCTTTCATGGTATAGAAATCCGTTACCATTGCAGTACGATAATTCTCCACCATCAGCATTCCGTCAACACCTTCACTGGTGTACTCCTCCAGTTCCGGGTAAAGGATCTCTGCGAAACGAACGGTTACTGTCTCGCCTGGTTTGCATATTCTTCCGGAATGGGGATTACCGGAACACCGGAAACATTTTCTCCCATATCATAGATGTAAGAACCAGAACCCTTTTTGTCTCGCCAAGAGCCTCTTTTTTACATCGTTAGTACGGATTAAATGAACCGGCTCATCATAGCGGGAAACCAGCTGATAATCTGCAAACTGTTTTCTTGTCTCGATTTCAGAGGAAGCTGTCCATGCAGAATCATCATATCCACCTCAGTCCCTCCCTATACACCTGACTCTTTTTTGTAGCGTCATACCTTTCCCCTGGAAAAGAGAGGCCAGACGTACCGGTCCATCGTTGTAATAAGTCCAGCTACCGTCATCGGTTACTACTGTGTCACTGGAGCCGTCTGTATAGTTCACTACCAGTTTTGCCATCAGTGCAGGTGGTCTCCATAGTAGTTGTTGTTTGTGCACTCGAAGGTAGTCATACCAGTCCACCAACCTTCGCCCAGGATTGCTCCCATTGCGTTTTCGCCAGTCTGAAAGTAATCCGTTACGTCATAGGAATTGTACGCAAGAATAGAATCATACTCTGTGGAGCCTGGGTTAAACCATTCTTCCGGCGCAACTTCCTGTCCGTTGATATAGAAATCGTAGATACCCTGTGCAGTCGGTAAAGTCTTGCAGACTCTATCTCTGATTTTGCTTCGAAATCTGTACGAACCATCGGTGCTGCTGCATAGGAAGGATCTGCATATCCAAGAATACCTGTGTCACCGCCATTTACAGTAATTGTATTTCCATCTACAGCCACGCCGTCCATTCCGTTAAAAATAGAATAAGTTGCACCTGTCTCTGCATCCAGAAGAGTTCCGGTTGTATATTTTCCGCCGTTTTCGATCTTATAATCTGTGAATGTGGCGCTGTCACCTGTATTTGCTGCAAAACCTACGGAGTTCGGGTTCGGGAAAGTATTTCCATTTTCCATGGTGTTTACCAGGATGTCATCTCCCACCTTGGTTCCGTCAACTGTAATGGACAATGTACTTGCAGTACAGAAAATATTAATGTGGTGAATATCGTTTTGTTCTTGTCTGTAATCAGAGTGTTCAAATCTTCATCATCTTCAATTGTGAAAAATGGAGTTGTAGGATCATCGTCTTTTGCATAGCCCATGCGGTAAGCGTTAATCTTCGCGCCACCGTTCGCGCCAACACCGGAAAGATCCAGTTCTACGCGGACATAGTTTTCGCCTTCCTGCATTTCGCTGTTGAACACTTTGTTCTCCAAACGGAAATCATCTGCACCAAGAATAAAGGATGCCCCGTTACTGCCCTCTGCCACCCTGAACATCTGCGGAAATATTAAAAACTGCTTTAGATGCTGCATCAAGAGATAGCTCTCCTGCTCCGATCCATTTGGCTCCGTCCCAGGATGCTGAACTTGTATCCATCAAACCAGTCTCAAAAGTTGCAGTCTCAGACTGAATGGAATTATCCTTGTTATCGGTCACAGTCACATTCCAGCTGTACTGAGTCGCCGGAGTCAGACCGCTTCCCTCATATTTGATCTCATTTGACTGACTGCTTTCTACCACACCGGAATCCCAGACCACGCTTCCCTCTTTATCCTGCACAACAATCTGATAAGATTTCTGAGCTGCCCCAATCTCACCAGACTGCATCTGCCAGGAAAAAGCAGGGTTGGTCTCGTCAACGCCAATTGGGTTTGTGCGTCCCTGGGTTTCCAGATTTACAATTGCAGTTTCCGCTGCTGCCTCAGCTGTCACTTCTTCAGCGAACACACTTACCGGTCCATTGCCAACCAGAAGTGTCACACCCATGAATGCAGCAAGCACTCGTTTCATACTCATGAATTTCTCTTCTCCTCGATTTTTCTGTGAAAATCCCGGACAACATCTAATCAGTGTCATTGATGCAAATCAGATGGCTTTCATATTTTGTGATGTCCGTTATTTTAACTATTTTTTCTTACCTCGCTTATTTTGCATTATACCATTTTCACAGTAAAATAATCGTTTCCGTCGTAAAGTGCGCTTATTTATACGTAAAATGAATTTCATTTTTTTCTTTATAAAAAAAGCAAAACCACAGAGATACCCATTCCCTGTGGCTTTACTTTTAAGTTTTAACGCAAAAAATAAAATTGCTCTATATCGCCGGCGTCGACATCCACTGGCGATACTATAAATTACAATTATTTCTCAATTGCCTGCCAGTTGTCTTCCTCCAAAACCTGCTGTACAACAAGCGGTCCCTCAGTCTGGAAGAATCCACTGTCATTAGTTACATCGTAGTTTCCATCATCATCAACAGTCACATTAATGTCCGCATCTCCTCCGAAGAAGTACATCTGGAGGTTAAAGGATTTATCATCATCCGTTGCACTGACTACGATTTCCAGATCCTGTCCAAGGTTTTCCATTTCAAAATCTGTTACAGTAAATTTGTCATAATCTGCCTTTGGCTGATACTCCAGTGTGGAGAGATCAAATTTAGCACTATCTTCTTTACCGTAATCAGCAACTTTTTTCCAGTTTCCTTCTTTTTCTGCTTTTTCTACAACAAGCGGTCCCTCAGTCTGGAAAAAAATCCGTCGTCATTGGTTACTTTGCAGTCTCCATTATCATCATAAGTAACATCTATATCTGCATCTCCACCAAAGAAGTACATCTGAAGATTGTATTCTTTATCGCCATCCTTCTTGGAAACTACAATTTCCAGTTCCTGTCCCAGATCTTCAATTTCGAAATCTACTAAAGCGTATTCGTCATAGTCTTCTTTTGGAGCAAATGGAAGTTCTTCTTTTGTTTCTTCTGCATCTTTCTCTTTAGAATCTTTTTTATCAGCGTCTTTGCTGTCAGCCTTTTTGTCGTCTTCAGCCTTTTCATCCTTAGCATTCTCGTCTTCTGTTTTTTATCGTCCTGTGCGGCAGTCTCTGTTTTCGCATTCTCTTTTTCCGCAAAAACAACGGTTGCTCCGCTTCCAACAACTATAGCTGTTGTCAATAACATTACGATCATTTTTTCTTCATTTTAGTAATTCCTTTCAAAAATGTAAATTTCAAACTTAGTTACTATAATAAATTTTAGCAATAAAAGTCCTACAAAAATACCGATTAATCATGATATAAATCGGCTTTTTTAAACTACATAATCATACCACCCAAATGCTGTTTTCGGTACTGTAACGGTGTAACACCATATTTTTTTTATGAAATATACGTATAAAAAAGGTGACGTCATTATAACCTGTTTTATATGCGATTTCCTGTACCGATAACTGTGTGTTTTCCAGAAATTCACATCCTTGGGAAAGGCGGATTTCCTGCAGCATCTGTACGGGCGTTGTTTTTGTATGCTGCTTAAAAATTCGACTCAGATAGGACTTGCTGATATGAAAATGCTGTACAACATCCTCCACCGATGTATTCTGATAATTCTCGTGCATATAAGCAATAATCTGTGGCACATAACATATCCCTTTTCCGGACTGGCCCGAAAAACGCATGGTATGAGAATAATCACGTTGCAAATAGGTAAAGAAAAGACCAAGCATCAGATGAATTACTTTCTGGGAATACATTCTATTCTCACAAAGCTCAAGCATCATATCAATAATCAGATTTCGAATAGTATCACTCTTTTCCGTGTTAAAAAATATATAATTAGGCAATGTGTTTTCATATAAAGTATAGATAAAGGAATCAAACAAAATGTGATTTCCGACCACCAGACTGGTAAGCTTTTTTTTTTGCATAATTTCTGACCGAATCAGAATATTTACTACGATGCTTTCATCCGTTACCGAAATGCTGTGTTTTAATCCTGGAGGGAGAATACAAAGTTCCCCCTCTTTCAGATCAATTTGTTCCGGTTCCTCGATTTTCAAAATAAATTTTCTGCCTGCAGGAGCCTTTGAAGACATAAGCAATCTCGATAAATCGGTGTTCATGGATAAGTTCTGGAAAATAGCAGGGATGCTTCCGTATAGAAACAGAACATTTGGTCAGCCAGAGCTGATCTGAAAATCCATTTTTCCGGCTTGATGGCGCAAAACTGACGTTCTCCGGTATGTATGATGGATCAATATTTCGAAAGGCATCGCTTACATTCAGATCGACTCCATGAAGCTTCTGGGCTATACGGAAAAACTGATTTTCAGACATCATACTCCCATTCTTCTTATAATACTGTCTCAGTTCATTCTCAATGGGCATATCCAAATACAGCCATGTTTCAATATCTTCACGTTTCATAATACATCTCCTAACAAACAGAGTGCTGCTTTTTTCAAAGCACCCCCCTGTAAACTGCGGAATATCATCCCCTTAACGCATTTCACAGAAATTATTCCGCTTTAAAAGAACAGCTTCCTGCTTCTGTCATTTCATACACTGCATACTTTTTATTGTATTTTTCCTGCTCACCTTTAAATTCTGCATTTCCATCTGAGGTGCGATCCGCCAGGTCTCATAGCCTGCTTCTATAGGATAAACACCTGCGCCATAACCGAAAGTCCCACAAGGGCACAGGATGCCCACGCATGATTATGTGTTGGATCATAATATTTCTTAATATCTTCCTCTGCCATGCCTGCAAGAACCGGAATTGCCTGTGCACGATCATCCGGAAGCTCGTTGGAAGTCTCATAATAATAAGCCTCTCCATTCCAGAAGGTATTATTAAATACAGACTTAATAGAATTCATTCTCTCATCCAGGAATTCCTCATCAGCTGCGATTTCCAGTACATCTACAATGAATTTGAGATACTTCTTTAAAATAAATATTACCATTTTCATGACCAGGAAATCATATTTCACGCCAAGTGCACACATTTCTACGCAAAATGAATTTTTCCCATAAAGCTTAAGCTATCTGGAATACTTATCTCATATTGCAATCAATGTTCTGTTGAACTCTATCTATTTTTATATTATATATCATTGATATTATTATATATAATTTTCAAACACCTACTCCACCATTCTACAAAAACAGGCGCCTCCCCATCACCAGGAAAGCGCCTTTCATCTTCATTTTATATTATTTATTTTTCTGCCACACATCTCTCACCGCAAGCAAACTCCGAATCTCCTTCTCCTCCGGCATTACCCTCAGTGCACCTTTTTCTTGTGGTAATAATGGAAGCTGCGACATTGGCGAAGTTCAGCATTTCTGTCAGATTTTCTTCCTTCAATCCATTGATTCCATGTTCACAAATATAATGCAATACACAGCCGCAGAAGGTATCTCCTGCTCCGGTTGTCTCGATGGTATTATCCTGTAAAAACGGCTTTACTTCCACCATCATTTCATTATAATAAGCACGACTTCCTTCTCTTCCCATAGACACAAGGATCAGTGGAATCTGATAACGTTCTCTAATCCAGTTTACGCCATCACTATAATCTTCTTCTCCTGTCAGCCACTGAATTTCATTATCTGAAATTTTCAGTATCTGACAATGACCAAGACCATATAATACCTGCTTTCTCGCCTCTTCCATAGACTCCCAGAGCGGTGGACGTAAGTTGGGATCAAATGAAATAATAGCGCCAGCTTCTTCTGCAATATGAATTGCTTCTTTCGTTGCCTCCCGCACCCCTTCATGTGTCATAGACAATGTACCAAAATGAAAAATTTTCGTATTTTTTTGAGAATATCTTCACAAATTTCAGCTTTATTCAGCATCATATCCGCTCCTGGATTACGGTAAAAAGAGAAATCCCTGTCTCCATCGGGATATGTATGTACCATAGCAAGGGTAGTATGAATTTTTTCATCTGTACATAATCCAGTGTCATCAATTCCAGCTTCTTTTATTGCCGCTCTCAGCTGTTCTCCGAAGAAATCATTTCCCACTTTCCCGATAAACGCTGTTTTATGTCCCTAGCTTCGCCAGCATTGCAAGTACATTACAAGGTGCTCCTCCGGGATTTGCTTCAAAAAGTGGATTTCCCTGATTGCTTTTTCCGTTTTCAGTAAAATCAATCAATAATTCTCCCAGTGCCGTTACATCATATTTCTTCATACGTTGCTCCCAATTCTTGTATTTTTTTCACCTTACTCATTCATGACAAGCTTCTGGAACTTTCATACCAAATCATATTTCACTACATCGATCTTAGCCGCACCGTCAACAAAGAAAAGAAATTCCCTTTGCATTCTGTTCTGTAAGAATCACAGCAGACATAACCTGTTCTCCGTCATTGATAAATATTTCCGCGCTGAATCTGTCCAGAATTACTCGTAATTTTAATTCATTACAGTCACCATTTACCAGACATTCTCTCTGATGAACCACTGCACGTTCGCTTCCGGAGAAGTTTCTATCGATTTTCAAAACTGATTCATCTGGACGGAATCGTAAAGTGGAATGATATTTCTCATTCTCTGCAAAACAGAGTTCGAATTTTTTATAAAGATTGTCTTTATCTACCGGTCGTATTACAAGCTCCAGATCTACGGTACGTCCTTCAATCTGGTCAAGTGTGATTCTGGTGTCTTTAATCACAACATCCCTGTACTCGACTTTATTTGCACGCATGGAATCCAGTTCTCTGACCGGAACCTGATACAATCTTCCGTTTTTCACAGACAGTTCTCTTGGAAGACTCATTTGTGCGAACCATCCAGAGTCATTGCATCGATATGCAAGCGTATCCCAGTTCTGCATCCAGGCGATCATAATTCTTC
>VOFF01000257.1_pt1 | contig 42000 bp, 98 predicted proteins | sample 5384061 | NCBI WGS metagenome assembly VOFF01 (sample SAMN12384725, study PRJNA508395) | human gut metagenome | isolation source: healthy gut E | host: Homo sapiens | reverse complement strand
GTTAAAGCATTTAAAAAGGAAGCAGATATAACAGGATTGGTTTTTTTTAACTAAATTAGATGGAACAGCAAAAAGGTGGGGCTGTTATAGGTATAGTAGAGGAAAAAATAAAATTCCTGTTAAATTTATAGGTATTGGTGAACAGATAGATGATATGGAAGTGTTTAATGCAGAGGATTTTGTAAAAAGCTATAATATAAAATTAACGAATGCAAAAAAGAAGCTTTAGTCAAAAAAAATGTATTTGATTTTGTAATATTTAGAATATATTGAAATTAATTTTTTCTTTATGGTATATGTAAAAATTTAGTAATCAAGGAGGGAATAAATTTGCAAGAAAAAGAAGATATAGAACAAATAAAAACAGTAAAAAATGAAACTCCAGAAGAAATAAAAAAAAAAATAGAAATTTAAATGAGGAAAAAGCGAAAACTAAAGAAAACATAAAACAAATAAAAAAAAAACAACAAAATAATAAAAGAATAAGAAGAATAGTTGTTATAATATTTATAGTGTTATTTGCAATTACTAGTTGTGTTGTAATGAGAGGAAACTATTTAGAATATAAAGAATTAGGAGAACAGTATGTACAAGAACTTTTAACAAATTATAAGGTAAAATATAGTGTTATGGCTATAATATTTGTGTTTTTATTTTTTTTGAATATATGTGACAAATAGAGGAATAAAAAAGGATTAAGAGAATTTTTTGATAGAGAAAAAATAGAAATGCCTAAATTACCAAATAAATCGTTAGCTTTAATAATCTCAGCAATAACTAGTGTAATAGCATCAAATAGTCTTGTGCAAAATATAATTTTAGGAATGAGTAATGTATCATTTGGAAAAAACAGAATCAATTTTTGGACTAGATATAGGATATTATTTTTTCAAAAGCCGTTAATTGATCAAATATTAAATTATGGATTTTGGTTAATAATAGGAATGACGGTATATATGGCGTTGTATTATGTAATTGTATTTAATAGGTATTTTGATGGTATAGATGGACTAATGTTAAGAGAAAGTTTATTTATAAAAAAAGATATTAAGAAATGTAATGTTAATAGCAATCATATTTGGTATTGGAACAATACTTAATACACAAAATATATTGTTTGGAAAGATTGCTACGATAGAAAATACAGCAACTACTAGATTTGATGGTGTTAGCAGTAATATAGAATTAACAGGTGCAAGCTATACAGATACAACAATAAAAAGATGGGGATATACAATATATGGTATAGTAATAATAATATGTGTAGTAATAGCTATAAAATATTTTAAACAAAAAACACACAGAAGGTTTTAAAAAAGTTTAGCTATAATACCAATATATTTAGTTTGTTTATTTGTTGTAATGATAGGTTTTTAATTTGATATTTGTTACACCTAATAAATTGGATAAAGAAAAAAAAATATATCAAAATAATATAGAAAGTACAAAAAAAAAATGCTTATGGAATTGATGTAAATGAAAATAGCTTAGAATATTCAGGAACTATTACAGAGCAAGAGGTTAAAAATAATGATAAAATAATAAATAATATACCACTTGTAAGTAAAGAATCAATATTAGCAACGGTTAAGGAAAAAAACAAACAGGAACTGGATATTATACATATAGACAAGCAAATTTGGCAAAATATAAAATTGATGAAAGAGAGCAATTGGTATATGTTTCACCAAGAGAAATTGTGAATTCAGGTAGAACATACACAAATAAAACTTATGAATATACACATGGAATAGGGCAAATAGTAACATCAGCTACAAATACAACAGAAGAAGGTGATATTCAATATTTACAAAAAAGATGTATCTGGAAAAAGATGATAAATTAAATACAGAAAGACAGCAAATTTATTTTGGATTGGAAACAAATGATACTATTGCAACAAATGCTAAAAATAAAAAGGAATATGATTATACGGACGAATTAGGAAATGAGTATACATCAAGCTATCAAGGACAAGCAGGTTTAACATTAAGTTTTGGAGATAAACTTATTTTAGCTTTAAGAAAAGGTGATATAAAATTAGCTTTTTCAGGAGAAATGACTGAAGATAGTAAAATTTTAATTAATAGAAATATAATAAAGAGAGCTAAAAAAGCTATGCCATATTTGTTGTATGATGATGAACCATATACAGTTGTGACAAATGATGGAAAAATAAAATGGGTATTAGATGCATATACAATATCTAGTAATTATCCATATTCACAATATACAAATATAGAATATAATAATAAAAACAAAAAAATTAATTATATAAAAAAAAAATTCTATAAAAGTAATAATTGATGCTTATGATGGAACTATAGATTATTATATTACTGACAAAACAGATCCAATAGCTATGGCATATAACAATACTTATAAGAATTTATTCAAAGAAGAGATTCCAGAAGATATAGCTAGTCATTTAACATATCCAAAATATTTGTATAAAGTACAAGCGGAATTATTAAAATCATATCATAATGCAAAAAGCAGATATTTTTTATATAGGGCTGATGATATATGGGATTTTGCAAAAATATAATAATAATAAAAAGTAACAAAATCAACAGGAGGAATTTTAGAACCATATTATGCAATGGTTCAAGTTGATGGTAAAGTAGAAGTTGGATTGATACAAGTATATACACCAAATCAAAAACAAAATTTGATATCATATTTAATAGGAACTACTGAAAATGGTATGAATAAGTTGCATTTGTACAAATTTTTACAAGATAGTAATGTTGTAGGACCAATTCAGTTGGAAAAACAAATAGAACAAGATGATGCAATTTCAAAAGAAATTGAAACACTAAATACTACCGGTGCTAAGGTTACTAAAAGTATGGTGGTTATACCTATAGGAAATACAATTTTATATGTAGAGCCAATATATCAAACAAAATTAAATGAGTCAAAAATACCATTGTTGAAAAAAAGTTGTAGTTTCTTCAGGAAATAAAGTAGCTATAGGTGATACTTTAGAAAAGGCTTTAGAAAATTTACTTTCTACTTATGCAGTGGATATTAAAATAGAGAATACTGAAAATATGCAAGGCTTAATAGAAGCAATAATAAAAAAGCAAATAATAATTTAACAGAGTCAAATGAAAATGATGACTGGGAAATGATAGGAAAAGATTTAAAACGTTTGCAAGAGCTAATTAAATCATTAGAAATGATGAATGAAGAGCAAAATAAAAAAAGAAGAAAAACAAACAAATTCTTTAAATGCAACAAATATGGTGAATGTTAATAATACAACAAATACTACTCAGAAATAAGTCAATGAAATAAATAATTTGTATTTTGAAAAAAGCTACAGATTAATGTTATTCAAAAAATACAAAATAATTTAAAAAAATGTTGTTAATTTTACAAAAATATGATAAGATAAAAACAATAAATTTTAGGAGGAATACAAATGGAATTTAAGAAATGTACAAGATGTGGAAATTTTTATGTAACAGAAGGAAATGTATGTCCAAGATGTGTTGCAAAAGATAATATGGAATTTGCTACATTTAAGACATATATAAAAAGAAAATGGATTAATAGGTAGCATTGATACTATATCAGGAAAAACAGGAATATCAGAAAAAAAAACATAAATAGATTTCTAACATATAATGAAATAAAAAGAAGATATTACACCGATAAATGGGAATGGAAAAATAAATTTGTAAAAAAATGTATGGTTGGATTCTAAATGATCCAACCATTAATGTATAATATTTTATATTGAAAGGAAGAAAAAAAGATGAATGCACTAAAAATATTAGAAGAAAGAGGATTTATAGAACAATTAACACATCCAAAAGAAATGTATGAATTATTTGATAGAAACGAGTCAGTACCATTTTATATAGGAATAGATCCAACAGCAGATAGTTTACATGTAGGTCATTTTGTATCTTTTAATGGTAGCTAGTTATTTACAAAAATGTGGTCATAAGCCAATAATATTAGTAGGTGGAGGAACAGCTTCTATTGGTGATCCTTCAGGAAAAAAACAGATATGAGAAAAATGCTTTCAAGAGAGCAAATAGATGCAAATGTTGCAAGTATAAAAAACAAGTTGAAAAATTTGTTAGTTTTGAAGGTGAAAATGCGGCAATAATTGTAAATAATGCGGATTGGCTTTTTAGGTTTGAATTATATTGATTTTATGCGTGAAATAGGAAGTCTATTTTCAATAAATAGAATGTTGGCTGCAGAATGTTATAAACAACGTTTAGAAACAGGATTAACTTTTTTTTTGAGTTAGGTTATATGTTAATGCAATCTTATGACTTTTTACATTTATATAATACTTATGGTTGTAAACTAAATAGGTGGAAATGATCAATGGTCTAATATTATTGGAGGAGTGGATTTAATACGCAAAATAGGAAGAGATGATTCTTATGGTTTGACATTTAAGTTATTAACAACAAAAGAAGGTAAAAAAATGGGGAAAACAGAAAAAGGAGCATTATGGTTAGATGCTAATAAGGTTTCACCTTTATGAATTTTATCAATATTGGAGAAATATTGAAGATGAAAGTGTAGAAAAAGTTTTATCATTATTAACATTTTTTTTAGACATGGAAGAAGTTAAAAGATTAGCATCATTAAAAGATGAAAAAAGACTAATGAAGCTAAAAAATAGCTGCTTATGAAATTACTAAATTAATACATGGAGAGGAGGAAGCCAAAAGGCAGAAGAAGCATCAAATGCATTATTTAATGGTCAAGGTTCTATAGAAAATATGCCTTCTATGAAATTAGAAAGTACAAATATTTCTATAATAGATGCTTTGATAAAACAGAAATAGCACCATCTAAAAAGTCAAACAAGAACATTAATATCTCAAAATAGTATTAGTTTAAATGATAATAAAATAACAGATTGTAATTATGTACTTTCTGGAAGTGATTTTAGTGAAGGATATGCTATATTAAAAAAGGTAAAAAAGTTTTTTATAAACTTGAAGTTTAGTTAATGGAATGTGAAAGAACAAAAACTAATATTAATACATTGTACTTATTTAGAACATTTTAAAGTCTGTGGATTGTTCGTGTGCGAAAATTATTAAATAAATTTTCTGTGCATTATTATATTTCCTATAATAGATAAAAAGCTATAAAAGGCTTTTATTTTTTTACCTTTATGATAGAATAGCAATATCAAAAAATAAGAAAAAATTCAAAGAAAAACAGAAGAAAGAAAGTGTAAAAATTGAAAAAATAAATGGAACAATAATGCAATGTTTTGAATGGTATTTAAAAACAAATCAAGACTTTTGGTTGAACGTATCAAGCAAGGCAGAAAAGATAGCAGAATTAGGAATAACAGCTTTATGGTTACCACCTGCATATAAAGGAATAGGTGGGAAAGATGAAGTTGGATATGGAGTATATGATATTTATGATTTAGAGAATTTGATCAAAAAGGGACAATAAAGACAAAATATGGTTCAAAACAGGAATATTTAGATTGTATAATGGCTTTAAAACAAGCAGGAATTGAAACTTATGCAGACATAGTGTTAAATCATAAAATGGGAGCAGACAAACTTCAAACAATACCAGCAACGAAAGTAGATTGGGAAATCATAATCTAGCTATAGCAAATCAAGAAAAAAGTAAAAGTAGCAACAAAATATATATTTCCAGGAAGAAAACATAAATATTCAGATTTTGAATGGAATTGGACACATTTTACAGGGATAGATTACAATAGTGAAACAGGTGAACATGCGATTTTTAAATTTAAGGATAAAGAATGGAGTAATACTGTAGATGAAGAGTTTGGAAATTTTGATTATTTAATGGGAACAGATATAGATTTTAAAAATCCAGAAGTTGTTGAAGAATGTATAAAATGGGGTGAGTGGTATGTAGATACTACAAAAATAGATGGATTTAGATTAGATGCTGTAAAACATATAGATGCAGAATTTTATGATAAATGGTTAAATATATTAAGAGAAAAAAATTTAAAAAGAATTGTTTTCTGTTGGAGAATATTGGTCAAATGATGTTAATAAATTACATAGATATATAACAGAAACTCATGGACAAACATCATTGTTTGATGTTCCATTACATTATAACTTTGAAAATGCATCAAAAGATGAAAATTATGACTTATCACATATTTTAGAACATACATTAGTAAAAGAAAATCCATCAAGAGCAGTAACATTTGTGGACAACCATGATACACAGCCAGGTCAAGCCTTACAAAGTTTTGTTGATGAATGGTTTAAACAAAGTGCTTATTCAATAATTTTATTAAGAGAAGAAGGATATCCTTGTGTGTTTTATGGTGACTTATATGGAATTGAACATGATAACATAGAACCAGTAAACGATATACAGACGCTTATAAGATTAAGAAAAGAAAAAAAAGCATATGGAGAGCAACATGATTATTTTGATCATCCAAATTATATAGGGTGGACACGAGAAGGAGATATGGAACATTTACGTTCAGGATTAGCTGTTATTATGACAAATAGAGGAGAAGGAGAAAAACAATGTATATAGGTTTAGAACACGCTGGAGAAACTTTTATAGATGTTATAGGCAGTTGTGATGATGAAGTAATAATAAGAGAAGATGGATGTGGAGTGTTTAAAGTAAAAAAAAAATCAGTATCTGTTTGGATAAGAAAATAAGTTTACTTAGTTATAAAGGAATGAAGGTTTTATGAATTTGAAAAAAATGTATTTAAAAAATTTGTATATTTATAATATTATTATTAATTTTGTCAACTTCAGTAATGGCTAATAATGATCAACAGGTAAGTGATGTAAAAACAATATGACTTAGAAAAATAGGTATGAAAATATCATTACAAAATAATTTTTATAGATATTATAGAAAGTATGGAAAATAATGATGAAAAGGTTTCGAATATAGAAAACAAAGATGAATATTTAAAAATTATAAAAATTCTGGAGTTTTATTAGATGCAGTTGATAATATAGAAAGTCCTTCAAAAGAAATATTAGTTGTATGTAAAACAAGTAATAATTATATAGATATGGCAAATTTTAATGAGTTTTTCTGATGAAGAGAAAAAATGCATATAAAGAAAAATTATTGGAGACATTTGAAGAAAAAAGAAAAACAATCACAAAGTGAAAAAACAAAATTTAGCATAAAAAAAGAGAATTCGATATTAAAAAACAGATAATGGAAATAATTTTATTAGTATTAAGACATCATTAGAAAAAGAAGAAAAAGTATTAGAAATGTCTATATATTATACAATTGTAAATGGTAGATTAGTAACAATAAGTTTTAGAAATTATCAAAAAGAAGATCAAGAAATGCAAGAACAAGAAAAACAAGTAATGGAAAATATAGAATTTTATGAAGTAGAAAGACCACAAAGCAGTAGCTACTAATCAAACAATGCAATTAGCTTTAGGCTTTACAACAATAGTTTTTATAATATTAGCAATAATTGTAATTATGATTAGAATAAAAGACAGAAAATATTTAGACAAAAAATATAAAAGATGTTAAAATAAAGCAATATAGTAAATTTGGAGGATTAGTTTTGTTTTTTTGGACATTATGTTTTTATCAATTTTCTTAAGAATTGTAGAAGTAAGCAATGTGTCTAAAATTGAAGGTATGGATTTTTTATGTAGGAGCAATAATTATACAAAAAATACAATATTGGCTATAGTGAATATGTATCAAATTTATTTAACTGTTAAAAAGAAAACCAGAAACACCAAAAAGATTAGTTAAAACAAATATATTAGTTATGTTAATAGGAGTGATTATAACAATTGTTAGAATAATTTATGCTTTTGATAAAACCGATGGAAATATATGATAAAGAATATTTTAAACAAGAATTAATTACTTTAGTATATAGTGTTATATATCCATTAATATGTATATTTTATTTTAAATTTTCAAAAAGAGTTCAAACATATTATTATTTAAAAATAAAGGAATGATTGTATTATGAAAAATAAGAAATTGATAAATAGTTTTAAAATGTGCTATACAAGGAATTAAACAAGCAGTGAAAACTGAAAGAAATGTAAAAATTCATATAACTATAATGATATTAGTTATAATAGCAGGGATAGTTTTTTAAAGATAAATACACAAGAATGGATAATATGTATAATATTATTTGGCTTTGGTTATTTCATTGGAATTAGTAAATTCAGCAATAGAAGCAACTGTAGATATTGCAATGCCAGAAATAAATGAAAAGCAAAAGTTGCTAAAGATGTGGCAGCTGGGGCAGTACTAGTTTCAGCAATTGCTTCAGCAATTATAGGATTAATAATTTTTATTCCTAAAGTGATAGCTTTTTGTACAAATATGCAGATTTTAAAAAATATATATTAATATTATTAATGTTTGTTTTGTTATGAAAAAATTCGACAATACTTGCTAATATTTTTATAATATAGTAAAATAATAAAGAAAAAATTGAAAAGGAGATTTTGAAAATATGAAGAAAAAATTAATTGCTTTATTTATAATATTATTAATAGTAGTAATTTGCATTATATTTGTTGTAATATCAAAAGAAACTAAACCAGAAGAAATATTAAATCAGTATATAGACTTACTAAATGAAAAAAAAATGAAGAAATGTATGGATATATAACAAAACAATCAAAAAGAAAAAAAAATAAATCAAGAAGATTTTATAAAAAAGGAACAAGAACATTTATGAAGGTATTGATGCTTATGATATAAAAATTGAAATTAAGGGAATAGAAAAAAAGATAAAGAAGATAAAACAACTAAAAATAACTTATGATGAAACAATGTCAACATCAGCAGGAAGTTTGACTTTGAAAATATTACAAAAATAAAAAAAGATGAAAAAGAATATAAAATAGTATGGTCATCTAGCCTAATATTTCCACAATTGAGAGATACAGATAAGGTTCGTATAAGTACAATACAAGCATCAAGGGGAGAAATTTTGGATAGAAATGGGAATAAAATAGCTGAAAATGGAAAAATATCTTCTGTTGGAATTGTACCAGGAAAGCTAGGGGAAAATAAAAAAAGAGAATATTGCAAAAATTTCACAATTAACAGGTGTTTCGGAAGAATATATAAATAAACAAATATCAGCTTCTTATGTAAAAAAATGATACATTTGTACCAATAAAAAAGTTGCGATGAATAATGCTAGTTTAAAAAGAACAATTATTACAAATTCCAGGTGTTATGATAAGTTCAACAGATGCAAGGGTATATCCTTATGGAAAGGAAACTTCACATATAACAGGATATGTTCAACCAATTAGTGCAGAAATATTATCTGAAAAAAAGAAGGCAAAGGATATAATAGTAATAGTATAATTGGAAAAGTAGGATTAGAATATGCTTATGAGGATAAAATAAGGGGAATAGATGGAGTAGAAATATATATAGAAGATTCAGAAGGAAATAGGCTAAAAGAATTAGCTAAACAAGATAAAAAAGATGGTCAAGATATAAAATTGACAATTGATATGGATATACAATCTAAATTATATAATCAATTGAAAGATGACAAAGGATTTTTTGTTGTAATGGAACCACAAACTGGTGAAATGTTAGCGTTAGTAAGTACACCATCTTATGATGCAAATGATTTTGTCTTAGGTTTGACAAATGAACAATGGGAAAGTTTGAATAATGATGAATCAAAACCATTATATACAAGATTTTTACAATCATATTGCCCAGGTTCAACTTTTTTAAACCACTTACAGCTGGAATAGCATTAACGACAGGGACTATTGACAAAAGTTGGGAAGCAACATATAATGGGCTAAGTTGGCAAAAAAAGATAGTAGCTGGGGAAATTATAATGTAACAACATTGACTAGTTATCCAGGAAGCAAAAATGTAACAAATGGTTTAATATATTCAGATAATATATTTTTTGCTCAAGCAGCATTAAAAACTGGAAAAAGATAAATATGTGGAATATTTGAAAAAACTTGATTTGGAAATAGTTTAGATTTTCCTTTGAGTTTAAAAAAGAATCTCAATATTCTAATAATGATAAAATTGATACAGAAATAAAATTGGCAGATACTGGCTATGGACAAGGTGATTTGTTAGTAAACCAATTTTATGGCTTCAATATATTCAGCTTTTGCAAATAAAGGAAAAATGGTTAAACCTTATATAGATTATCAAGATGGCAAAAAAGAATATATGGATGAAAATGTTTTTTCAGAAGAAGCGGGAGAAACTGTAAAACAAGGATTAGTACAAGTTGTAGAAAATCCTAATGGAACAGCAAATGATATGAAAGTGTCAGGACTTACAATAGCAGGAAAAACAGGAACAGCAGAATTAAAAAAATCAAGTGATGATAAGGATAGTGGAACTTTAGGTTGGTTTGATTGTTTTACAACAGATAGGGCACAAGGTAATTTATTAATTATAGGAATGGTTGAAAATGTTCAAAACAATAGCCAAGGTGGAAGCCATTATGTTATTAAAAAAATAAAAAAAATATACTATAATATATTGAAAGGAAAGCTAGTATTAGTTATGATAAATATTTTATTATGTGGAAATGAAAAAGTATTTGATGGAGCACTTACAGAATTAATATCAATAACAAATAAAACAAAAGAACCAATTAATTGCTATATTTTTTACTATGAATTTAACACGTATAAAACCAGAATATACGGAAATGAAAGATGAACAAATATCTTTTTTTACAGCAGGTAGTGAAATCTAAAAACAATGAAAATAATGTAACAAAAAAAATAGATGTAACTGATTTGTATGAAAAGGAATTTGGAAAATGTGTAAAATGAAACTGCATATTGTACGCCATATACATTATTGAGATTACTTGCAGATAAAATAGAAGGTATGCCCAATAAATTATTGTATTTAGATATAGATATGATGTGTGCAGGTGACATATCAGAATTATATAATACTGATATATCAGATTATGAATATGCTGCTGTAAGAGAAAAAAATATGGTTCTAAAATAATTAGGCCAGATTATATAAATGCAGGAATGTTGTTATTAAACATGAAGAAGATTAGAGAAACAGGACTACTTGAAAAAGCGAGAGCTTTAATAAAAACTAAAAAGATGTTATTTGCGGATCAAGATGCAATATTTCGTTCTACAACAAAGAAAAAAAATATTGCCAAGAAAAATATAATGAACAATCAAAATTTAATGGAAAAAAATACAGTAATTTGTCATTTTTGTAAAAGATTGTTGTGGAGACCTTTTCCACATACAGAAAATTATAAGCAATGGAATGTTGAGGAAGTACATAAAATTCTTAAATGCTATGCGTTTGATGAAGATTTAAAAAGAATATTTAGAATTAAAAGGAAAGATAGGAGCAGAAGTAAATGAAAAATAAAAAATATAATACCAGTGTTTTTTGCAGTAGATGATGGATATATACCATTTTTAGAATAGCTTTTAAAATCATTAATAGATAATGCATCAGATGAAAATAAATATCAAATAAAGATTTTATATACAAATGTATCAGGTGAAAATATTAGAAGAATAAAAAAAATATATGAAAAAAAAAAATATTAATATAGAATTTGTTGATTTAAATAAACAATTAGAAGATATTAAAGAAAAAATTATATACACGAAATTATTTTTCTAATACAACTTATTATAGATTGTTTATACCAGAATTATATCCAGAATATAAAAAAAGGCTATTTACATAGACAGTGATACTATATGTTTAACAGATATTGCAAATTTATATAACATAGATATGAAAAAATAATTTGATAGCAGGAGTACCAGATGGTGCTATTCAGGCAATTGATGTATTCAAAGATTATGTTGAAAGAGTTGTAGGAGTTTCAGATTATAATAATTACTTTAATGCAGGAATTATAGTAATGAATTTGGAAGAATTAAGAAAATATAAATTTCAAGATAAATTTATTTATATGTTAGGAAAGGTTAGATTTGAAGTTGCTCAAGATCAAGATTATATGAATAGATTATGCAAAGGAAGGGTGAAATTATTAGACTTTTCTTGGAATAGAATGCCAATTATGGGAAAACAAACAGGTGACATTAATATTATACATTATAACTTAGGTGCAAAAAGCCATGGTATTTTGATGATGTTTTGTATCAAGAATATTTTTGGAAATATGCAGAGAAAACAGACTTTTATAATGAGATAAAGGAAATTGGGGAAAAATATACAGAAGCAGATAAAGAAAAAAAGATGATGCTAATAGTGCTAAACTTATAGAATTAGCACAAATAGAAACAGATTGTGTTGGAGACGATAGAATAAATAGGAGATAGTTTAATGAAAACCAAGAAAATATTAACGTTATCAAAAATGAAAAAAGATGAAAATGATGTTAATCAACAAAAAAGAAGAAAGACATCAATATAGAGTTAAAATCTTACAAAAAATAGAAGAGTTAGAAAGAGAAGGAAAATTTGATGTTGATGCAGAAGAGGATCCAGCTACAATAGTATTAACACCAGAAAACATAGATTATCTAAGAAAAAAAAAATGTCAAGTAAATTAAAAAAGAGTTTTTGCAAATGAAGTTGGAGAAAAAATTTTTAGATAATTTATTAAGAAATAATAAACTTATAATAAAACAAATAAATGGAATAGAAAATTTGAGCAAAGTAGATACAGGGGCAATAGTAACATGTAATCATTTTAATCCTTTTGATTGTTTTTACAATAGAAAAAGTTTTTAGATTATCTGGAAAGATAGAAGAAAAGAGATTATATAAAGTAATAAGAGAAGGAAATTACACTAACTTTCCAGGATTATATGGATTTTCTTTAGAAATTGTGATACATTGCCATTAAGTTCAAATAAAAGAACAATGGTTGAATTTATGAAAGCAGTAGATGTATTATTACAAAAGGTGATTTTATATTAATATATCCGGAACAAAGTATGTGGTGGAATTATAGAAAACCAAAAAAGCCATTAAAACCTGGAGCATTTAAAATAGCATCACGTAATAATGTTCCAGTTATACCGATTTTTTATAACTATGCAAGATAGTGAAAATTTGATGATGAAGGTTTTCCAATACAAGAATATATTGTAAATATTGAAGAGCCTATATATCCAGATATGAATTTATCTCAAAAAGGAAAATACAGAAATACTGCTAAATAAAAATTATGAGATATGGAAAAAAAAAATATATGAAGATTTTTATGGTATTCCATTAGAATATACAACTGAAAGTGTAAAAAGAGACAGAATTGAAAGTAGAAAAATAAATAAATTTATGATTTTATATAATTTAGTATAAGGAAATGTGGTGTTAAAAGTTGAAAAATGACAGAATAATATATTATAAAGATGAATTAAATGAAGAGTTTTCAACAGCAAAAATAGAACCAAGAAAAAATAGATGAAAAATATAAATATATTCATAAAAATCCTATATGGAATGTATGTTCTTTTTAGTACAACAATATTTAAGTGTACCAATAAAGATATTATATTCTAAATGTAAATTTCATATTAGATATATTGGAAAAGAAAAAATTGAAAAAATATAAAAAAATAAAGGGTATTTTGTGTATGTGAATCATACGCAACCATTTGCAGATACTTTTATACCAAGTAATCCAATATATCCTAAAAGGAATTTTTTTATAGTTAATCCAGAGAATGTATCTATGAAATTTATAGAATTTTGTACAAATGCTTGGGGGCAATCCCAATTCCGGGTAATAAGGAAGCAATGAAAAATTTCTTGAATGTGATAGAAGAAAATATACGAAAAAAACATAGTATAACAATATATCCTGAAGCTCATATTTGGCCATATTATACTAAGATAAGACCTTTTAAAGATGTTTCTTTTAAATATCCAATACAATTGGATACACCAGTATTTTGTATGACAAATACATATCAGAAATATGGGAAAAGTCAGGATAGAATACAAATAGTAACATATATTGATGGTCCTTTTTTTTTGCTAATAAAAATCTTAATAAGAAAGAACAACAGAAAGAATTGAGAGATAGAGTTTATAATTGTATGGTTGAAAGAAGTAAAAAATAGTAATGTGGAATTTATTAAATATATTAAAAATGACAATTTGAATATGAAAATTTAAAATGCACAAGATCAATATACTGAAATAGTTAAATAGTATGTTGGAAATATTATCAGATAAGTATATTTGATATTTTGAAAAAATTTTACACTATTTTAACTTTTACATAAATTGACAAATTTGCATTTTTGTGTTATCATTTTTTATATGTTACTAAATAACTTTTTAAATTATAGGAGGAAAAAACTTCATGGAAAAAGTATTTAATGCAGAAACTTTAACAGTTAAAGGTTGGGAAGGTTTTACTACCCAACAGATAGGAGATGCTTTAGAAAAAAGCTATTGCCGAAAAGGAAAAGATGGGGTTTAGAGTGAAAAAGATTGTTTGTGGAAATGCAATTATAGACCTTCCTAGTACAAGAGGCAAAGTGACAGAGGCTTATTTATGGCCTAAACTGCTTGAACGCTTTAGCGGGAATCCAGCCGAAAAACACTTGATTACAGTGGAAGTGGAGGATGAATCCTTAAGAAAAAAAGACAGAAAATTTTTAATAAAAAGTTTCTGTCTTTTTTACGTATAGAAAATATCAAGGTAATGTTTATATAAGAAAGGAACAATACAGAGAAAAATGAATTAATATTAATGTTTGATTATATATAAAAAGTCTTTTTGGTGGTGACTTTATTATTAGAAAATTATTTGTGTTTATAGGCGTAAACTTAATGGCAGAGCAATGAAGCATTAATCTTTTTAAAATCAAAATTACCATATAATGAATCTCCTATAAGTGGATGACCAATATAAGAAAAAATGTACACGAATTTGATGAGTTCTGCCAGTAATTAGATTACATTTAACAAGACTACAATTAGAATCTATAGAATAGTCTAAAACTTCATATTTTGTTATAGAAGGTTTACCAGTTTCAAAGTCAATACATCTTTCTATTATACTATTGTTTTTTTCTAGCTATGGGTAAATCAATAGTACCAGTATTTTCATCAAGTTTGCCGTGAACTATTGCTAAATAAGTTTTTAGAAAAATGTGTTATTTTGCATTTGAAGTGAAAGATATTCGTGTGAATATGCACATTTTGCAAATACGACAATGCCAAAGTTCCTATATCTAATCTGTTCACAGGACGTATTTTTTGTGTAATCCAATAGTGTCAAAATAAAATTTAATCCCATTTGAAAGTGAATTTTCGTAATGTTGCATTGATGGGTGTACTGGTATCCCAGAAGGCTTATTTACTATTAAAAATCCATTCATCTTCGTACAAAATATCTAAATCCATGGGAGTTGGTACAATGTTTGAATTATCTTCCCAATAGTTAAAATCTATATTTATAAAGTCTCCTAATTCTAAGTTTTTTCGTGTATCACAAAAGTAATTCATTACAGGTAATAAGTTTTTTATTTATAATTTGTTGACGTAATCTGCTTGATATTTTTAGTTTTGATTGTAATATTTGGTTAATTGTTAAACCAATATCTTTTTTTTTGCAATATATTTTAATTCCATAAATAACTCCATAATTTAATTTGATAGTATTATATAATTTTTTTGTAAAAATCAACTTAAAAAAGCATTGATATATTTGACATTTTGTAGTAAAATATTTGATATAAAAACGAAAGGAAGATTAAATATGAAAATTACTTATAAAGGAAAAAAGAGCTAGAAGTACAAGAACCAATAAAAATAGAAGAATTATTAAAAAAAAGAAATAGATAATAGTAAATACAAAGTAGTAGGCTGTATATTTAATAATGAATATCAAAATTTAGAATATGAAATAAAAAATGATGGAAAGGTAGATTTAATAGATACTTTTTCAAAAAGAGGGAATGAAGATTTATGTTAGAACATTAGTATATATAATGGGAAAAAGCTTTTGAAAAAAATATATCCAAGTGAAAAGCTAACTGTAGAATATATCAATTAGGAAATGCAATGTTTTGTACAATTGACAATATGAAAATAACAGAAGAATTTATTGAGAAAATGACTGAAGAAATAAAAAAAAAATAATAAGTGAAGATTTAAAAATAAAAAAAAGTAATAATGACAAGAGAAGAAGCAAAAAAGAATTTTATGAAAAAAAAATGCATCTAAAGGAAGATTACAATATGATTTAACAGATAATGAAGAAATTTATATGTATTATTGTGAGGATTATTATAATTATTGTTATGGTACAATGGCAAATAGAACAGGAGTATTAGAAAATTTTGAAATAATAAAATATTATGATGGATTTTTATTAAGATATCCGACTACAAAAAATCAACTGAAATACCAAATTTAAACCAACTAAAAAAATTGTCATGGGCATTAGAAGAATATGAGCGTATACACAAAATACTAGAAACAAATACTGTATATAAATTGAACAAAGCAATAAATAGTGGAAGAATAAAAGACGTAATTATGCTTGCAGAGGCATTACATGAAAAGAAAATAGCAAATATTGCAGATGATATAGCAAAAAAAAAAAAATGTTAAAATGGTTTTAATAGCAGGTCCATCATCATCAGGAAAAACTACATTTTGCACAAAGGTTGGGAATTCAATTAAGATTGAATGGAATTAAACCAGTAACTATTTCAGTTGACAATTACTTTGTAGAGAGAAGATACTCCAAAAGATGAAAATGGAGAATATGATTTTGAGTCAATAGAAGCTATAGATTTGAAATTATTTAATGAACATTTAGTAAAACTTTTTAAATGGTGAAGAAATAGAAATGCCAAGATTTGATTTTCATGAAGGTACTAAAAAATATAAAGGTGATATGTTAAAATTAAATTCAGATGAGATACTTGTAATAGAAGGTATACATTGTTTGAATGATAAATTGACAAGTCAAATATCAAAAAAGATGAAAAAATATAAAGTTTATATAAGTGCTTTAACAGTTTTTGAATATGGATAGATACAATAGAATATCAACAACAGATACACGTTTGGTTAGAAGAATTGTAAGAGATTATCAATTTAGAGGGTATTCAGCAAAACATACTTTAGATACTTGGGCAAGTGTTAATAGAGGAGAAGAAAAAGAATATTTTTCCATATCAAGAAGATGCAAATAAAATATTTAATACATCATTGATTTATGAGTTAAGTGCATTAAAAGATATAGCTAAACCATTACTTGAAGAGATTACACAAGATGAAAAAAGAGTATGCAGAAGCTCAAAGATTGTTAAATATTTTGAAATATTTTGAATCTATACCTAATGAAGAAGTTCCTACTAATTCATTGTTAAAAGAGTTTTTGGTGGCGGAAATTTCAAATATTAGATTGACAATATACATAAAAAATGTATAATGTTTATAGTTTAAAAATTAAAGAAAAAGGAAAGTTGATAATATGTTAGCAAAATATTGGAAAAAAAATAGGATTACTAATATTAATAATTGCTTGTGTATTTAATGTGATGGGAAAACTAGTAAATAAGGTATCATTAAATAAAAGAATTGGTATCATCAGCAATGTATGTAGTGCAAAAATCAAAAAAATGAAATTTTAAAAGAATAAAAACAACAAAAAAAAATAAAAAATAAAAAAAATATTAAAATACTTACAAAAAAAAATAAAATATGATATTATTAAAACAGTCATGTTTAAACTATGAAAAAAGAGGTGAATTAAGAATGAAAGAAGGAATACATCAAATTACAATAAACAAACAACAATTACATGTGCTTGTGGTAATGTTTTAGAAGTTGGTTCAACAAAAAAAAAAAAGATATAAAAGTAGATGTTTGTTCAAAATGTCATCCATTCTGGACAGGAAATCTAAGACAAGAAACAGCAGGTGGAAGAGCAGACAAATTTAAGAAAAAAATATGGTCTTGCATAATTTAAAAATAGTTAAAATAAAAAGTAGTAAAAAGTGGGGAAAAAGTATCACTGTAGAGTTGAGAATATCCTCGCTTTTTTTTATAGTTAATTATTGATTTTTTAGTCAAATATAGTAGAATAATCAGAGAAAAAATAGAAGCCGAAAGGATTGAATTTGTAAAATGAACGAAGAAAAAAAGAAATACAAAAACAAAAAAGAATATATAGAGAAAGTAAAGAAATTAAATAAAGAAAAAAATTTAAAATATGCAATATTAACAATGGGATGCCAATTAAATGAAAATGATTCAGAAAAAATTTCAGGAATGATTGAACAAATGGGATATACAAAAACTGAAAATCCTAAAGAAGCTGATTTAAATTTATTTAATACATGTTGTGTAAGAGAAAATGCAGAAGATAAGTTGTTTGGTAAATTGGGAGAATTAAAAAAAGTAAAAGAGGAAAATGGGACAATTATAGCAATAGGTGGTTGTATGATGCAAGAAAAACATATAACTAATAAAATAAAGGAAAGTTATCCTTTTGTAGATATATTATTTGGAACACATACAATTCATAAATTCCCAGAGGATTTGTATAATGTGTTAGAAACTAAACAAAAACAAGAAGACATATTAGATATTGATGGTAAAATATATGAAGGTTTACCAATAAAAAGAGAAAATAATTTAAAAGCGTCTGTAACAATAATGAATGGGTGCAATAATTTTTGTAGTTATTGCATAGTTCCTTATGTTAGAGGAAGGGAAAGAAGCAGACATCAAAAGATATTTTACAAGAAGTTGAACAATTGGCTAAAGAAGGTTATAAAGAGATAACTTTATTGGGGCAAAATGTTAATTCATATTTAAGAGCAGAAAAATGGAAAGAAAAGGGTTTGGAATATAATGGGATAAATTCATTTGCAACATTATTGAGAGAAATAAATAAAATAGATGGAATAGAGAGAATTCGTTTTATATCACCTCATCCAAAGGATTTTACAGATGATGTAATAGAGGCAATTGCAAATTGTGAAAAAAGTGTGTAAGTTAGTGCATTCGCCATTACAGTCTGGTAGTACAGAAGTGTTGAAAGTAATGAATAGAAGATATACTAAGGAACAGTATTTGGAATTAGTTGAAAAAAATGAAGGCTAAAATTCCAAATTTGACATTGTCAACAGATATAATAGTTGGCTTCCCTGGTGAGACTGAGAAAAGATTTTGAAGATACATTGGATGTTGTTAGTAAAGTGAATTATGAACAGGTTTATATGTTTATTTATTCTCGAAGAGTTGGAACTCAGGTGATAAAATGGAAAATCAAATTCAGATGAGGTAAAACATGAAAGATTTGATAGGTTGAAAGAACTTGTTGAGTCACAGATTGCTGAGAAGAATAAGAAATACGTTGATACTGTTCAGTATGTATTGGTTGAGGGCAAAAGTAAGAATAATGCTGATATGTTGACTGGTAGAACTGATAGTAATAAGGTTGTTGTTTTTGAGGGCGATGATAGTTATGTTGGAAAGTTGTTACCGGTTAGGGTTGTTTCTGAGCATTTGTGGTACCTTAAAGGGGTAGTTGAAAAATAATTACAATTTTGGCTGTGTTAAATTTTATTTTAAATGCAGTTACATACATATTTAAAATAATATGGGAGGATGAAAATATGGCAGAGTTTTCGCCTATGATGCAAAGGTATCTTGAAACAAAAGAACAATATAAGGATTGTATTTTGTTTTATCGTCTGGGAGACTTTTATGAGATGTTTTTTGAGGATGCAATTATAGCTGCTAGAGAATTAGAAATAACATTGACTGGAAAAGATTGTGGACAAGAGGAAAGAGCTCCAATGGCAGGTGTACCACACCATGCTGCTGAAATGTATATTTCTAGGTTGATTGCAAAAAGGATATAAAGTTGCTATCTGTGAACAGGTAGAAGATCCGAAAACGGCAAAAGGCATGGTAAAAAGAGGTGTAATAAAAGTTGTAACACCTGGAACGATTATAGATAGTAATATGCTTGAAGAGAGAAAAAATAATTATATTATGTCTATATATAAAACTGGGAATATATTTTGGTATAAGTGTTTGTGATATATCTACAGGTGAATTTTATTCAGCTGAAATAAAAGATCAACAAAATTTTCCACTTTTATTAGATGAATTGGCAAGATATAATCCATCTGAATTAGTAATAAATAGTATGATGGATGATTGCCAAGAAGAAATGTCAAAAATCAAAGAACGTTTTGATTGTTATATAACACGTTTTCAAGATAAATTTTTGATAGTAAAATAGATACTTTGAATTTGAGATTTAATATAGTTGATACAAGTAATAAAACAATAGAGAATTTAAAGGATAAAACATTGGCAGTTCCACCAATAAATGCATTACTTGCATATATTGAGCAAACTCAGATGACTACATTAGATCATTTGAATAAAATAACAATTTATCAGATTTCGAAATATATGTCTTTAGATATAAATGCACGTAGAAATTTAGAAATTACTGAAAAAATGCGTGACAAGTCAAAAAAAGGAACATTATTATGGGTATTAGATAAAACTTCGACATCAATGGGAGGAAGAATGTTAAGAAGGTGGTTAAATGACCCATTAATTGATACTTTAGAAATAAATAATAGATTAAATGCAGTAAAAATTTTAAAAAAAATGATATGATTTTGCGTGGAGATATAACAGAAAATTTGAAAAAAGTATATGACATAGAACGTTTAGCAGGAAAGATGGCTTATGGGAATGCAAATGCACGTGATATGATAACATTAAAAATTCTTTTGGAAAAGTTACCTGATTTGAAGCAAGTATTATCAAATATAAAAAGAAAGCATAATGTTAGGGGGAAATATATCAAAATATTGATGAATTAAAAGATATACATGACTTGATAGAAAAAGCAATTGTAGATGATCCTCCTATGACAATAAAAGATGGGGAAATAATAAAGATTGGCTATGATGAAGAAATAGATAAATTAAAAACAGCAACAACAGAAGGAAAAAATTGGATAGTTAATTTAGAGGCCGAAGAGCGTGAAAAGACAGGTATTAAAAACTTAAAAGTTGGATTTAATAAGGTATTTGGATATTTTATAGAAGTTACAAAATCATATTTATCACAAGTACCAGATAGATATGTAAGAAAAACAGACTTTGACAAATGCTGAAAGATATATAACAGAAGATTTGAAAAATTTAGAAAAATCAAATTTTAGGAGCAGAAGAAAAGTTGTAAACTTAGAATATAATGCTTTTATAGAGATAAGGGAAGAAATTGCAAAAAATATAAAAAAGATTACAATCAACTGCAATGGCGGTATCTGAATTAGATGTATTAACATCATTTGCACAAGTTGCAGAAGACTTAAATTATTGTATGCCTCAAGTTGATAATTCTGGAATTATTGATATAAAAGCAGGTAGACATCCTGTTATAGAAAAAAAAATGTTGGGAGCTGGTTCTTTTGTAGATAATGATACATATTTGGATAAAGATGAAAATAGATTATCTATAATAACTGGACCTAATATGGCTGGTAAGTCTACATATATGAGGCAAGTAGCTTTGATTACACTTATGGCACAAGTAGGAAGTTTTGTTCCAGCAAGTGAAGCACATATAGGTGTTGTTGACAAGATTTTTACAAGAGTAGGTGCTTCAGATGATTTAAGTATGGGGCAAAAGTACTTTTATGGTAGAAATGATGGAAGTTGCAACAATATTGAAAGAAGCTACATCTAATAGTTTGGTTATATTAGATGAAATAGGTAGAGGAACATCGACTTATGATGGATTATCTATTGCATGGGCTGTTGCAGAATATATTGCTGATAAGGAAAAAATGTGGAGCAAAAACTTTATTTGCAACACATTATCATGAACTAACAGAATTAGAAAATCAATCTGATGGAATAAAAAAAATTATTCAATAGCGGTTAAGGAAAAAGGTGAGGACATTATATTCTTAAGAAAAAAATAGTTAGAGGTGGAACAGATGAAAGTTATGGTATACATGTTGCAAAAACTAGCAGGTGTACCTAAGATTGTAACACAAAAAAGGCTAATGAATTTTTAAGAAACATAGAAAAAAAAAATGTTTTAACTGGTAAAAAAAAAAGCAGAAAAAGAGGATAAGAAAAAAGTGGAAGGTCAGTTTGACATGTATAATTATAAATTAGCAGAAATTGCACATGAGTTAGATAAAGTTAATTTAAAATGAATTAACTCAATAGATGCGTTAAATACATTGGTGAAAATTAAGGAAAAAAATGAAATAAAATTTGGAAGGATGTAATTAAATTATGTATGAAAGAAGTGCAATTGTATTAGAAAAAATACTTAAACAAAGTTTTTGGACAAGATAAACAATCAGATATAAGAATCAGTTATGAAACATTTAAAAGTGTTTTAGAGGAGATGGAAAAATATCAGGTAATTACTGAAGAAGAAGAAAAAATAATAAGTGAATTTGATGAAATTGCAAATAAAATGCAAACTATTCAAAAAATCAAGAAGACATAAGTAATGATACTATAAAAAAGAGAAGATTTTAGGATAAAGTTATTTAATGATTTTGATCAGGCACCAGCTACAATTGAAAAAAAAAAGTTATTGAGAATTGAAAAGCTAGAAGAAAGTGCTGTGGAAGAGCAAAGAAGTTTAAGAGAAGAATATATACAATTATTACATGAATTTACAGAAAAACAAGGGGAGAGAAATAAATGTAATAAATTAAAGAGAACGTCTGAAGCAAATCATATAAGAATATTAAATGATACAATAGAAATATTAGGTTCTATTGATGTTGCAAATGTGAAAAAAAGTAAAAGAGTTTATTTCTGCAGATAATGAAGAATTGAATAAATCATTAAATACAATAATGTTAGAAAATGGAAAAAATGAAAGAGTAAAATTTGATAAAAAATGTTATCCAAAAAAAGCTGTAGAAGTCAGAATTAAAATGGCAAAAAAAAGAAGCTGAATGTTATGTGCTATCTTATGAAAGATTGAAGAAATTGATGTCAGAGATAGATAGTGAAGAGTTAAATTTATCTAAATACCAAAAAACATTAAAAGATATAACATCAAAATTAGATTTTATAGATGCAGAAAGAGAATATTTGGTGAGCTTTTTAGATAATGAAAGAATTACAGCTATAAGTGGTGAAAAAAGCACATAAAGTTATGATGGATCAAGCTTGTAAAGATTTTGATAGTGATATGGTGCAAATTCATAATTTGTATAATTTGTTATTGAGAGAAAATATCAGGAAAATCAACTAAGAAAGCATATAAAGGAATTTTATAATGGAACATATTTATTAGGAATAGAAGAAACAGAAAAATCATTTAATCAAGAAGTTAATACTATAAAATCTAAATCTGGTGTAGGAGCTATTATAAATACAAATTATTGGAGAATTGAAGGTATAAAAAATATTTATGAGGTATTTAATGAAAAAGTAGAGGAACAATATGGAAGAGATTTAGCAGAATTTATGCCTCAACCAGAAATAGAGGAAGTAGTGGAAGAAGAGAATTTACACGAAAATGATGGCATATATGAAGAAGATGATGATGACGAAGAATGGTTTATAAGTAATAAAGAATTATATGGAGATTTTGAAGATGAAGAGCAAGATGATGAAATAGAAGATAATGAAGAAGATGTTGAGGATGATGATTATTTAGATGATGATTTTGCTGAAGAAGACGAATATGGCGATTTTGAGGATGAAGAAGATGATGATTTTGAGGATGACGAAGATGATGAGGAATATGAGGAAAGTGATTATGATGATAATGATTATCAAGATGAACAATATGAAGAAGATGATTATGAAAATGAATATGATGATGAACAAGAGGATAATGGTGAATATATAGATGAAGATGAAAATAATGCTGATGATGAAGAGGATGAGGAAAAGGAAAGAGAAGAAATAAGAAAATATATAAAAGGAAAAACTAAAAAGACGACAAGAAAAAAAAATAAAAAGGAATCAAAAAAGAGGAAAAAGAAAGTATATTTGGAAAATTCTTTCAAAAGGGAAAAAATTTAGGGTTTGAGTTTTCTAAGTGGAGATTTAAGGTGAAATTTTAGTATTTAGATTTGAAAAAAAATTTCAGAAAATGATATTTAAAGTTTGGAAAGGAGATATAATGTCATATATTGAATTTAAAGATGTTGTAAAACAATATCAAATGGGAGAAGTAACAATTACGGCATTGGATAAGACTAATTTTTCAATAGAAAAAGGAGAGCTAGTTGTAATAAGTAGGACCAAGTGGGGCTGGAAAAACAACAGCTCTTAATATTTTAGGTGGAATGGATACAGCAACATCAGGAGCTGTAAAAATAGATGGAAAAAGATATAAGTAATTTAAAACCAAAGGAATTAACAAAATATAGAAGAGATGATATTGGGTTTTGTATTTCAGTTTTATAATTTGGTTCAAAATTTAACAACTTTAGAAAATGTTGAATTAGCAACTCAAATATGTAAAGATTCACTTGACCCAAAAACAATATTAAAAAAAGTTGGTTTGGAAGAAAGAATGAAAAATTTCCCATCGCAACTTTCAGGTGGAGAACAACAAAGGGTTGCAATAGCAAGAGCAATAGCAAAAAATCCTAAAATATTATTATGTGATGAACCAACAGGTGCTTTAGATTATAATACAGGAAAACAAATTTTACAGTTATTGCAGGATACAGCTAGAAAAAAAAAATGACTGTAATAATAATAACTCATAATGCAGCGTTGGCACCTATGGCCGATAAAGTAATTAGCTTTAAGAATGGAAAAGTACAAGATATAAAATTAAATGACAGACCATTACCAATTTCGGAAATAGAATGGTAAAAAACAATTTTTAACTTGAAATAAGGAGTGAGATTAAGTATGGTTAAAGCACTTCGCAAAGATGCATTTAAAGAAATTATAAATACTAGAAAAAGATTTTTATCTATATTATTAATAGTATTGTTAGGTGTAGGATTTTTTGCAGGAATAAGGGCAGTGAGCCCAGATATGAAAAAAACGGCAGATATGTATTTTGATGAGAATAAAATGATGGATATAGAAGTAATTTCTACAATGGGATTGACAGATGATGACGTAAAAAAAATACAAGATTTACAGGATGTGAAAATTGTAGAGGGAACGTATAGTAAAGATGTTTTAACAAAAGGTTGATGAAGAGGAAGTTGTTTAAAAATTCATACACTTTCAGATAATATAAATTGTGTAAAAATTGCAACAAGGTGAGATGCCCAAAAATGAGGAAGAGTGTGTAGTTGAGGAAAGTTTTTTTAAATAGTACTAATAAAAAAGATTGGTGATACAATAATTTTAGAAGCGAAAGATACTTTAGCAGGTCCGAATTTAAAAAAATAAAGAAATAAAAATTGTAGGATCAATACGTTCACCATTGTATATATCAAGAGAAAGAGGCTCTACAAAATTAGCATCTGGAAAAATAAATTATTATATTTATGTACCACAGTCAGAAATTATATCTCAAATTTATACGGAGATATATGTTAGAGTAAAAGATGCAGATAAATTAGATACGTTTTCAGATGAGTATGAAGATAAGGTTAAAAAAAGTGAAATCAGATATAGAAAATATTGCAAAAGAGCGTACAGAATCAGAATATGAAAAGCTAAAAAAGTAAAACCAGAATGGTATGTGTTAGATAGAAATCAAAAAATACTGGATATGCAAGTTATTCACAGGATTCTGAAAAGAATTGCAAATATTGGAAAAAGTATTTCCATTTGTATTTTTTTTGTAATAGCAGCATTAATAAGTTTAACATCAATGACAAGAATGGTGGAAGAACAAAGAGTGCAAATAGGAACTTTAAAAGCATTAGGATATACAAAAGGAAAAATTGCTTTAAAATATATATTATATGCGGTCCTAGCTACATTAATTGGTGGAATAATAGGAATGTTAATAGGTTTTTAGGATATTGCCAGAAATCATATATAATATGTATGCTATGATGTATTCAATGAAAGATGTGGTTTTAGAATTTAATACAGGAATAGCAATCACAGGATTAGGTTTAGCTTTAATATGCACTGTTGGAGCAACAATAATAGCTTGTTATAAAAGAATTAAACTTACAACCAGCATCATTAATGAGACCAAAATCACCTAAAGCTGGAAAACGAGTATTATTAGAAAGAATATCATGGTTGTGGTCTAAATTAAAATTTACTCAAAAGGTAACTATAAGAAATGTTTTCAGATATAAAAAAGAGTATCTATGACAATAATAGGTATTTTAGGATGTACAGCATTAATGGTTGCAGGTTTTGGTTTAAGAGAATCGGTAAGTAATATGATACCATCACAATATGGAGAAGTTTTTTTGTATGATATGTCAATAACATTAAAAATGAACAAACAAGTGATGAGATACAAAAAGTATATAGATGAAGTTTGCAATATAAAGACAAATGATAAAAATAATGATGTGACAGATGCAATGGCATTCAATATGCAAGCAGTGGAGATTTTAAATAAAGAGACAAAACAAGATATTCAGCTTATAGTGCCGGAAAAAACGGATGTACTTTCAGATTATATAGTGTTAGAGAATAGAGTGTCAAAAGAAAAATATTCGTTAAGTGATAATGGTGTTGTCATTACAGAGAAATTGGCAAAATTGCTAGGTATAAAACAAGGAGAAAAAATAACAATAAAAAATTCGAATGATAAACAAGCGGAAGTAGAAGTAAAGGGAATAACAAAAAACTATTTGATGCATTATATGTATATTAGTCCAGAATATTATGAAAGTATTTTTGGAGAAAAGTTAAATATAATACAATATTATTAAAAGAACAATCTGAGGTAAAGAAATCAGAAGAATCTGAAAATAAACTTGGTAAAAAGATACTAGAAAATTCTAATATTTCTAAAGTTACTTTTATGTCTCAAACTAAGTCAATATTTGATGAAGTTATGGATAATATGACATTTGTTGTTTGGATTTTGATAATTTCAGCAGGATTACTTGCTTTTGTAGTATTATATAATTTGGCAAATGTAAATATAAGTGAAAGAATAAGAGAATTAGCAACAATTAAAGTTCTAGGATTTTATGATAAAGAAGTTTATGATTATGTCGGAAGAGAAACAACGATTTTAACAATAATAGGTATATTACTTGGTTTGATTGCAGGATATTTCCTAGAAATGTTTATTTTAAAAACTTGTGAGTTAGATATATTAATGTTTGATACTCGTATAAGTATATGGTCTTATGTTTATTCTGCTAGTTTAACAATTTTGTTTACATTAATAGTAAGTGTAGTAACATATTTTTTGCTTTAAAGAAAATTGATATGATTGAAAGCTTAAAAAGTGTAGAATAAATTTATTAAAAATTAGCACTCTACTATTGACACTGCTAAAATAAAGTTGTATAATAAAAAAGTACTGAAAAAGTATATTAAAAAAGATAAAAAAGGCAAACTAAATATAGAGCACAGTCTGTTTATAGAATTGTGCTTTTAATGCAATTGAAAAAAATTATAAATCTTTTTCAATTGGATATTAGAAAACCTTAAGAAAAAAGGAGGTAGTTGAAAATGAATATTCAAAAATTCACACAAAAATCATTGGAAGCTATACAGAATGCACAAAGTATAGCATTAGAAAATCAAAACTCACAAATAGAGCAAGAACATTTAATGCTTTCTTTATTAGAACAGGAAGATAGTTTGATAAAAGAGTTGTTAAAAAAAGATGGGAATCACAAATGGCTTTGAAGAAACATTAAAAAATAAAATTAATATGATGCAAAAAATGTCTGGAGGGCTAGACCAAATGATAGTATATATGTTTCAAGAGATATAGATGTGACTTTAAATGATGCAGGAAAAAATTGCTACAAAAATGAAAGATGAATATGTATCAGTAGAACATATTATGTTGTCATTATTTGATAATGCAAATGGGCAGATAAAGGATTTATTTAGAACTTATGGTATAAATAAAATGAGTTTTTAAAAAGCTTTATCAAGTGTTAGAGGTAATGCTAGAGTTACAACAGATAATCCAGAAGAGACTTATAATGCTTTAAAAAGAAATATGGTCAAGATTTGGTAAAAATGGCAAGAGAGCAAAAAATGGATCCAGTTATAGGAAGAGATACAGAAATAAAAAATGTAATAAGAATATTATCAAGAAAAACTAAAAATAATCCATGCTTAATAGGTGAGCCAGGTGTTGGTAAAACAGCTATAGCGGAAGGGTTAGCTCTTAGAATAGTTAGGAGGTGATGTGCCAGAAGGACTAAAAGATTGTACAATATTTTCTTTGGATATGGGATCACTTGTTGCAGGGGCAAAATATAGAGGAGAGTTTGAAGAGAGATTAAAGGCAGTTTTACAGGAAGTAAAAAAAGAGTGAAGGCAAGATAATATTATTTATAGATGAAATTCATACAATTGTTGGAGCTGGAAAAACTGATGGTGCTATGGATGCAGGAAATATATTAAAACCAATGTTAGCAAGAGGGAGAATTACATTGTATAGGTGCAACAACTTTAAATGAATATCGTCAATATATAGAAAAGGATCAGGCATTGGAAAGACGTTTCCAACCTGTTATGGTTGATGAACCAAGTGTAGAAGATACTATATCAATATTGAGAGGGTTAAAAAAAAAGATATGAAGTGTATCATGGTGTAAAAATTTCAGATAATGCGCTTATTGCTGCAGCAACTTTATCACATAGATATATTTCAGATAGATTTTTACCAGACAAGGCTATTGATTTGATAGATGAAGCATGTAGTATGATTAAAACAGAAATGGAATCAATGCCAACAGAACTAGATGAAATATCAAGAAAAATAATGCAATTAGAGATAGAAGAAACAGCATTATCTAAAGAAACTGATGAAATGTCAAAACAAAGATTACAAGATATTCAAAAAAGAGAAGGCAGAATTAAAAACAAAATTTGATTCCATGAAAGCAAAATGGGAAAATGAAAAACAATCAATAGGAAAAGTACAAAAATTAAGAGAAGAAATAGAGAGTGTAAATAGTCAAATAGAACAAGCTGAAAGAAATTATGAATTAAATAAGGCTGCTGAACTTAAATATGGGAAATTACCAGAATTGAAGAAACAATTAGAAATTGAAGAGGAAAAAACGGAAAAAGAAAAAATACTGAAAATAGTTTGTTACGTAATAAAGTAACAGAAGATGAAATTACAAAAATAATTTCAAGATGGACTGGTATTCCTGTGGCAAAAATTGATGGAAGGAGAGAGAGAAAGTTACTTCATTTAAGTGATATTTTGCATAAAAAAGGGTAATTGGTCAAGATGAAGCTGTTGAAAAGGTTTCAGAAGCAATTATACGTTCAAGAGCAGGAATAAGTGATCCACGTAGACCAATAGGTTCATTCCTATTTTTAGGTCCAACAGGAGTTGGAAAAACAGAACTAGCAAAAGCATTAGCAGAAAGTTTATTTGATGATGAGCATAATATTGTTAGAATTGATATGTCAGAATACATGGAAAAATATTCGGTTTCTAGGTTAATTGGTGCACCTCCAGGATATGTCGGATATGAAGAAGGTGGACAATTAACAGAAGCTGTTAGAAGAAAACCATATTCAGTAGTACTTTTTTGATGAAATAGAAAAAAGCACATCCAGATGTATTTAATATTTTATTACAAGTATTAGATGATGGTCGTATAACAGATTCTCAAGGTAGAACAGTTGATTTTAAAAAACACTATAATAATTTTAACTTCTAATTTGGGTTCAAGAATATATATTAGAAGGAATTGAAGATAGTGGAGAAATATCAAAAGAAAGCACAAGATAAAGTTAATACTTTGTTAAAACAGAGTTTCCGTCCAGAATTTTTGAACCGTTTAGATGAAATAGTATTTTATAAGCCATTGAAAAAAAGCAGAGATTTCTAAAATTTTGGATTTATTAATTATAGATTTGGAAAAAAAAAGATTGGAAGATAAACATATTAGGTTAGAATTAACAGATTCTGCTAAAAATTATTTGATTGATAATGGCTATGATGAAATTTATGGTGCTAGACCTTTAAAGAGATTTGTTCAGAAAAAATTAGAGACTTTGATTGCTAAAAAGATTTTGACTCAGGAGATTTTGCCTAATTCTCTTGTTACAATTGATTGTGTAGATAATGAGTTATGTTTGGTTAATAAGAAACGATAAATTTAATTCTAAAAAAGGTCGCATTTTTGCGACCTTTTTTAGAATTAGATTTCAATCTTAGGTTGATATCTTTCAAGCCACATATTAACTTGGCACAAATAAGCCATAAGTTGTGGACCGGTCATTAATTGACCAAACCATGGGCGAGAAAAGGAATTGCCATCAGTTGCAAGGATATATCTAAAATGTAATCTTTGTTTAAAATATAATTAATAGGAGCATTTGGTTTTTTCATAATTTCAGAAAAGCATAGATTTTACAGTGTTTAAGTATGTCGGATTATGAGTTTTTGGATAAGGAGATTTTTTCTATCAACAATTTCTTTAGGAAGAAAATCACGACAAATATATCTAAGTAATCCTTTTTCACGACCGTTTAAAGCCTTCATTTCCCAAGGAATATTCCATACATATTGGGCTAATCTATAATCACAGAAAGGTACGCGAAGTTCAAAAACCGTTATACATAGCCATTCTATCAGAACGGTCAAGTAAAGTTTGCATGAACCAATTTAATGTTAAGTATGAAATTTTTCTTTTTTCAGCAGTTTCTTTAGAATCTGCATCGAGAATATCAACTTCAGATAAACTTTCATTGTATCTGAAATCAATATAATCTTTTAAATTGATTTTTGATGCAATTTTGTGTTTAATAATTTTTGTCTTTCTTCTATAGCAATTGACCATGGAAATGTACCAATTATTTAGACTATCTGTACGGAAAAAAAACCATGGATAACCTCCAAAAATTTCATCGGCACATTCTCCAGTTAGTGAAACTGTCATTTCTTTTTTTTACATTTTTACAAAATAAAAGTAGAGAAGAGTCAATATCTGCCATACCAGGCATATCTCTTGCAATCATAGCATCTTCTAAATATTTTGCTAATTCAGGAGTATCAATAACAATAGAGTGATGGTTAGTATGAAGATTTTTTTGTTCATAAGTTCTATATAATAATTATCAGAATTTGGCTGAAAATCACTTTTAACAAAGTTTTTATCATTATCTACATAATCAATAGAGTATGTATCTAAAGGAAGCAAATTTTGCTTTTTACAGTAATCAGCAGCAAATTTTGTAATAATACTAGAGTCTAAGCCTCCAGAAAGAAATGTGCATAGAGGAACATCAGATACTAATTGACGAGTTATAGCATCATTTAATAAAAATTTTACTTTTTCACAAGTTGTTTCTAAACTATCAGTATGAGGCTTGGAAATAAGTTTCCAATATCTTTGAATATGAAATCCAGAGCCATTGTATATTGCAAAATGTGCAGGTTTTAGTTCATAAATATTTTTTAAAAATAGTTGTTCCAGAAGTATGAGCAGGTCCTATTCCAAATAATTCACCTAGACCTTTAGCATCAATAATTTTTTTCGATACCTGGATATTTAAAAAATTGCCTTTTTAGTTCTGAGGCAAAATTAAAGAGTTATTAAAAAATGTATAAAATAAAGGTTTAACTCCAAAATGATCTCTTGCTATAAAAAAGTTCCTGTTTTTTTTGATTCCAGATGGCAAATGCAAAAAATACCATTTAGATGATGTATAACATCATTTCCGTAATGAATATAGCTTTTTATCAGAATTTCTGTGTCACAATGTCCTTCAAATGTAAATCCATTTTTTTATTAATGTTTCTTTTAATTCTTTTGTATTATATATTTGACCATTATATACAATTACATAATCACCATAATTATATTTTTCGATAAATGGTTGTTTTCCGACCTTTAGGGTCTATAACAATTAATCTTTTGTGTGCCATACAGATAGAATCATTAATGTAATATCCTTCTTCGTCAGGTCCTCTTTTTAGAAAGAGTATTATTCATTTTTTTAATAAATCAATTTCTTTAGTATATTCAAATTTTGTTTTTTAAATTTACAAATCCTACAAATCCACACATAGTTACCTCCATTTATTTATATTATATATATTATGATAAAAAATATATATGTTATAAAAGAATTGACATAATTTTATACAAATGATAAAATAATAAAAAAACTTTGAAAGGAAAAAATTATGAAGAAAAAGAATCGGATTAAAAAATTTTAGTAACACAAAATGAAATGGCAATGATTGTAGGTGATTATGCATATCTTAGTAATGAAAAATCAGAGAGGATTGAGTTAGAAAAGCATATGGCTTCATATGCAGAGAAAATTTATAAGAATTTTAATAAAAAGACTAAAAGTAAAAATGTTAGAAAAGGAAGTATTAAGCAAAGAAGAATGTTTTAAATTGAGAGTGCTACGGGATACATTTTGGATAGTTGAACTATTATTGATTTTTTGTTCAGCAGCTCAAACTGGAATGTTAAGAGAGGTATTTAGAGCACTTTTAATTTGTACATTTGTATTAAATAGAGTTTTTTGAAAATAGGATGAAAATAAAATATTTAAAAAACAGAAAGAACTATGGCAAGGCGGAAAGGAGCTTTATGTAAGACAATTAATGCATATAATAAATTAAAAAAGTACCTACTGTAGAAGAGATAAAAAAAAAAGCATCTTTTTTTAAAAGTACCATTTTTTATTTATATAGATGATATTATACATATATCATTTTTTGTTCTGTGGATATTGACAAAAAATATACTTTTTGTACAATACTTAAATAATTCAATTGCAATAATTTTGGTTTGCATAATATTGATGTTATTATATTATAATATAGTTGGAAGAAGTCAGTTAGCTGAACCAACATGGTATGAAATTAAAGTTGCTCAACAACTGATTAAATTTTATGATGAAGATTAGAATTTTTTTTATAATTTTTTTTATACAAAATATTTAGCTATTGCATGATATTTTGTAAGTGAGTGTTTTTATATAAAAGAGCTCTATAGTATTGAAGTGCCCCCAAATATTAGACAAAAATTTAATAAAGAGGGTTCACTTCAATACTATAGAGATTCTTTTTAGATGTACAATAATTTTATGTATTAAAATGCATTTGGAAAAATTGTATACATATATGAACAGTTTTTTTGTTCTGACTTATGAGATCATGTTAATGAATTTTTTTGTACTAAGGTTGACAAAGTTCGACATAGGATATATAATTTTTTTGAAAATTAAGCATAAAGATATATAGAGTATTCAATTAGAGGAAGGAAGTATTTTTGATGAATTTATTACAAAAAAACTATAAAGCATTTTTATTAATAACACGACATAAATGGGTCGTTTTTAAATTGTGTTGTAAAGTAGGAGAAGTAAAAAAGAGGATTATTACATGATTTATCAAAATATTCGTGGACGGAATTTTCTGAGAGTGTAAAATATTATAATGGAACTCGTTCACCAATAAGGGAATGTAAAGAAAAAATGGATATTCAAAAAGCATGGTTACATCATAAAGGTAGAAATAAACATCATACAGAATATTGGTATGATACTAATGCACCAGAGCCAACACCAATAATGCCTTATGAATATGTTGCAGAAATGTTATGTGATAAAATGGCAGCTGGAATTATATATCAGGGAAAAAAAATGGACAAAAAGAATATGAACTTAGTTATTGGTTAAAAGAAAAAGATAAAGTTTTAGTTAATCCAAAAATAAAAAAGATTTAGTAACAGATTGTATGACTCAAGTTGCAGAAAAAGGGATTAATGCTGTATATACAAAGAAAAATTTTAAAGAATTATATAAGAAATATTGTAGTTAGAAAAAAATATTACTTTTTAAACATTGACAAAATAGAAAAAATACTAGTATAATTTTAAAGTGCACAATTTGAGGGATCATGTTTAAAGTTATCAATTTGTGTATGTAAAAAATAGATAAACAAAATAAGATATATACATATCTATTAAGGAGGGATTTTAATGGCACAACCAAAAAGAAGATGGTCAAAAGCAAGAACACATGCTAAAAGATCAACATGGAAAAAAGAACAACCAACATTTTCAACATGCCCACATTGTCATGAACCAGTATTACCACACAGAGTTTGTGGAAATTGCGGATATTATGATGGAAAACAAGTTATTGCAAAAAAGAATCTGAAAATGCATAATTATTAAAAAGAAGGGACTATTTATATGTAGTCTTTTTTTTTTATTATATGAAAGTTCGATGAACTTTCATATAATAAAAAAAAATATACAGAAAATTTATTTTATAAATTTTTTCTGTGCACGAACAAATACGCGGACTTTAAAATGTTATTAATAAGTGCAAATGCTATTAATGTCCGCTTTTGTTCTATTATGGGAAGGTCTTCGAACTTCCTATAAAAAGTTTAAAAAAATATGATTTTTTATTGAAATAAAATTAAAAATATGTCAATATTATATTATGGTAACTAATTAAAAGTCTCAATAAGATTATATGGAGGAAAAGATATGCAGAAAAAAGTATGCAGCATTACCAAAAACATTCGAAGAATGATTGCAGGAGTGGCTATGAAACATAAAATCGAATATAGTGACGACAAGGTAAACGAGGAGATAACGATTTTCGGAGAGCCAGAAAAGGTAACAGAAGTGTCAGAATATATATAAAAATGCATATGGAATTATTGGTTAACGTTGTTAACTGATAGAGGTCATTAGAAAGCTAAAAGAGCAATTTAATGACCTTTTAAAATTTTAAAAAAGTATTGCTAAATTTGAATTTTAGTGATATATTAAACAAGTAAAAAACGAATAAAAAGATAAAATAAAAACAGGGAGGAAAAAAAATCAAATGAAATTATTTAAAACTTACAGCGAAAAAGAAGTAAAAGAGTAATGCCAATCGTAAAAACAAATAAACGATTTGGAAGGAGAAGTGTCAAAATTATCTGACAGTGAATTGAGAGGAAAAACAGATTACTTTAAAAATTATTAAATGAGGGAAAAACATTAAATGATATTCTACCAGAAGCATTTGCAGTAGTTAGAGAAGCATCAAAAAGAACTTTAGGATTAAGACATTTTGATGTGCAATTAATAGGTGGTATTATATTACATCAAGGAAGAATAGCAGAAATGAAAACAGGTGAAGGAAAAAACATTGGTAGCAACACTTCCTGTATACTTAAAATGCACTAGAAGGAAAAGGCGTACATGTAATTACAGTAAATGATTACTTAGCAAAAAAGAGATAGTGAATGGATGGGAAAACTATATAAATTTTTTTGGACTTTCAGTAGGACTAGTTATAAATGGAATGGATCCAGATCAAAACAAAAGCATATAATGCAGATATAACTTATGGAACAAATAATGAATTTGGATTTGATTACTTAAGAGATAATATGGTAATTTATAAAGAACAATTGGTACAACGTGATTTACATTATGCTATAGTTGACGAGATTGATAGTATTTTAATAGATGAAGCACGTACACCATTAATTATTTCAGGAAGAGCAAATGAATCATCAGATTTATATAAAAAGCAGATGATTTTGTAAAAGATAGAACCTAAAGTTATAGTTGAAGAAGATGTAAAAGATTATGACCAAGCAGAAGATAATGAAAAATATGATTATATAGTAGATTTAAAAAAGCAAAATCTGCTTCACTAACACAAAAGGAATAAAAAAAAAGCTGAGGAATTTTTTAAATTAGAGAACTTTAATGATTTGGAAAATTCAACATTAGTACATCATGTAAATCAAGCGTTACGTGCACATGGTGTAATGAAAAAAGATATATAGATTATATAGTAAAAATGGTGAAGTTCTTATTGTAGATGAATTTACAGGTCGTATTATGTATGGAAGAAAAATAAACAATGGTTTACATCAAGCAATAGAAGCAAAAAGAACATGTAAAAATAGCAGATGAATCAAAAAACATTAACGCAACATAACATTCCAAAACTATTTTAGAATGTATGGATAAATTATCTGGTATGACTGGTAAGCTATGACAGAAGAAGCTGAATTTGAAGAAATCTATAATTTAGATGTAGTATCAATACCAACTAATAAAACCAATGATACGTAATGATGAAAATGATGTAATATATAAAACAGAAAAAGCTAAATTTAATGCGGTTTTAGAAAGTGTAAAACAAAGTTATGCAAAGGACAACCTGTATTGATAGGTACTGTATCAATAGATAAATCAGAGAAATTAAGCAAATTATTACAAAAAGAAAGAATTCCACATGAAGTATTAAATGCTAAATCTCATGAAAAAGAAGCTATGATAGTAGCACAAGCTGGTAAATTTGGAGCAGTTACAATAGCAACAAACATGGCAGGACGTGGTACAGATATTATGCTTGGTGGAAATAGTGAATATTTGGCAAAAGAAGAAATGATAAAAAATAGAGTGCCAGAAAACTTAGTAGAAGAAGCAAATACATACTATGAAACAGATAATCAAGAAATATTAAGAGCAAGAAAACAATTTAAAGAATTAGTAGAGAAATATGATGAAAAAATAAAAAAAGAAAAAAAAAAGTATTAGCAGCTGGCGGATTAAAAATAATAGGAACAGAAAGACACGAGTCAAGAAGAATTGACAACCAATTAAGAGGACGTAGTGGACGTCAAAAAAGGAGATCAGGAGAATCTAAATTCTATATAGCACTAGAAGATGATTTAATGAAAATCTTTTGGTGGAGATACAATAACAAAAGTATATAATACATTAGGTGCAGATGAAAGTATGCCAATAGAATCAAGAATAATTTCAAAGGCTGTTGAAAATGCACAAAAGAAAGTAGAAGGGAAGAAACTTTGCTATACGTAAAAATGTATTAAAAATATGATGATGTAAATAATGTTCAAAAGGGAAATTATTTATAAACAAAGACGAGAAGTTCTTGATGGCGAAAATTTAAAAGATAATATGATAAATATGATAAATAGTGTAGCAGATGAAACAGTAGCTCCATATATAGATGTAGAGAAAAATGTAATTGATGTAGAGCCATTAGATAATGAAATTCAAACAAATTTTGGTATTTTCATGAGAGAATATTTAAAAGAAAAATGAAAAAGAACCAGAAAAAGTCAAGGAAGAATTAAAAAGAAACAAGCTATTGAACGTTATGAACAAAAAAAAAAGATGTTGGAGACCAAATGAGAGAACTTGAAAGAGTTATATTACTAAAAAGTTGTTGATGAAAAATGGATGAATCATATTGATGGCATGGAAGAATTAAAAGATGGTTTGATTGGATTACGTGCTTATGGTCAACAAGATCCAGTTGTAAAATATAGAATGGAAGGTATGGATATGTTTGAAGAGATGATATCAAATATTAAATTTGATGTTGTTAAAATCTTAATGCATATTAGATCTTCTCAAGGTGAAGTTAAACGTCAAGAGGCAGCGAAAAATTACAGGTGCAGCTTTAGAGGCTATTAATAGTGTTGATGGTGGAGAAAAAGATGAATGTTAAAGAAAATCAAACTGTTAGAAATGAAGGCCCAAAAGTTGGTAGAAACGATCCTTGTCCATGTGGAAGTGGGAAAAAATATAAGAATTGTTGTGGAAAAAACGCATAATATCAATACTTTCAGAGATTAGATAAGTAAACATAAATATGAAAAACATGCCAATTGTTTGCATTTTTGTTTGCAAAATGTTTTCATATAAATGGACAAAAAATCTCTGGAATGCTTGAAAATAAAGAAGTTTAAACTTGCAAACAAAGTGAATATAATAAATAAAAAATGTTAGCATTCGTGTTAGCATTTTTATTTTTGAATTAAATTATAATGTTTACATTCGAAAAAGGAAAGGAGAAATGAAAAATGTCGAATGTAACAATTCAAAAGAGAGGAAAATACTATCAATACAAATTTGAAATTGCAAAGGTTGATGGTAAAAAAAAAAAGTTTGCAAACAAATCAGGATTTAAAACAAAAGCAGAAGCAGAAAGAGAGGGGATAATTGCATATAATAATTATATTAATACAGGACACGGTTTTGAGCCAAGTGATATGAGCTATGCAGACTTGTTAGATTATTGGATACAAAATTATTGCTATATAAACTTAAAATATCATACAATTGAAGCATATAGTAGTATTGTAAAAAATCATATAAAAGCCTAATATTGGTTTTTATAAAATATCACAAATTACTAGGTCAACTTTTACAAGAGTTTATAAATAGTATTTACATCAAGAAATCATTTAGTAAGAATTTTCTAAATAATATTAAAAAAAAAAGTTGTAAAAAGGCTCATTTTACTTATGCTTATGAAAATGACTTAATAAAGACAAATCCATCAATAGGATTGAAACTTCAAAATATGATGTTCCACCAAATGATCCAGCTCATATATTTACAAATGAAGAAATAAATCTTATTTTAGATAGGTTTAAAAAAATAATCATTGTATATATTATGCTTTTTTTAACTGCATATTGTACAGGATTAAGAATTGCAGAAGTATTTGCACTTACTTGGAATGATATAGATTTTAGAAATAAAACAATTAGTGTAAATAAAAAACATACTAAAAAAAGAATCAAAATGGTGGTACAAAGAAAAGACATATAAGTGGTAATTCAACTACAGTATGGTATTTTGGAACTTGTAAAACAGAGACAAGCTATAGAACTATACCAATAGGAGATACTTTTATTAAATGCTCTTAAAACTTATAAAAAAGAGCAAGAAGAAAAAAATAAAATTAATTATGGCGATACATATATGAAACATTATAAAAAAGAGTGTTGTTAATCCATATAATAATAAAAACAGAAACAAAAAATAATAAATGCATATTCTGAAATTGATGTTGCGTTGGAAGAAGTAGATTTTGTTTTTGTAAAGAAAAATGGAGTATATGAGGGTACTGATAGTTGTAAATATCCATTCAAAGTTATACATTATGAATTAGGTATTCCTTTGTAGATTTCACGACTTTAGAGATACTCATGCTACAAGACTTATTGAATCAGGTGCGGATATAAAAGCAGTTTCAAAAAGGCTAGGACATAGAAATATTGATACTACTTATAATATATATGTGAGAGTAACAGAAAAGATGGAAAGTGAGACAGCAAATAAATTTGAGAAGATTTGTAAATTTCTGTAAAAACGATTGACAAACCATAAAAAAATGGTGATATAAAATAAATGTATTCATTAGAATACAACTGAAAAATTAAATATAGATATTTCCCCTGTTGTAGGTTGAGCCACTATGTAACTTAATGATAAAATAGTGGTTGATTAGAAATAATCCAAAAAGTACTTCGCAAGAAAATACTTTCCCTACTAATCGGAAGCCAGAAATGATATGAGGCCCTTTTAAGTTTCTGTAGGCCATGTTGGTTTTTATAGTTATAATGTAATTTGGTCCAACAAATAGATAGATGTAATAAGAAGTCGTAAGTGCTACAGAATATCATATTTAATTTGCAGTAGACAAAATATTTTTTGATATGTCCAAAATTGTATATTTAATGGACTTATTAAAATATGCCTTGTATAAGGAATTTTGTTAGCTGTAAATTAAATTGATATTCTAATATCTCTTATGGCTTTTCTGTTTTTTATAGAAAAGTCAAGAAAAATTTTTATGCAAGTAAGCACAAGAATTTTTCAGTAAGAGAAAACGGAACTTCTGTATCATTTAATGGCTTATATAGGGATTTATTTTAATGTATAAATTTGATATAAGGTTTCGTTTGAGTTAAAAAAAGCGAAGCCTTTTTTTTGATGTAATGCTACTTGCTAGAAAGGAGGAAAACTTGGAAGATTTAAAAATTATTAATGCAGACAATTTACTATATACATCTTTAGGCGAAACAGAATTTATAATCGAAGAAATATTACCTATAGGACTTCATATATTTTGTGGAGCACCTAAAAGTAGGTAAAAGTTGGTTAATGCTTGATTTATGTATTAAAGTTTCAAAAGGCGAAGAATTATGGAATTTAAAAACTAATCAATGTGATGTTTTGTATTTAGCGTTAGAGGATACCCATCAAAGATTGCAAAAAAAAAGATTATTTAGGTTAACTGATGAAATAGGTTCTAATTTTCATATAGCAATAGAGTCAAACAAAATTACAAATGGATTGGTAATGCAATTAGAACAAGCATTAAAGCAATATTCAAATATAAGATTAGTTGTTATAGACACTTTACAAAAAAATAAGAAAGCAAAGTAATGATATTAATTATTCAGCAGACTATGGAGAAATTTCATTATTAAAAGCATTTGCTGATAAAAATAAAATTGCGATTATATTAGTGCACCATTTAAGAAAACAAGATGATAGTGATGTATTTAATAAAATTTCTGGAACAACAGGAATAATGGGAAGTAGTGATACAACATTTATACTAGAAAAGAAATCAAGAGATGATTCAGTTGCAACATTATTTGTTACAGGTAGAGATGTTGAATATCAAACTTTTACATTAAGGTTTGAAGAATGTAGATGGAATTTACTAGAAAGATCTTTTCAAAAAGAATTAGAAATGAAAAAATGCTCCTGAGATAATCTATAAAGTTATATCTTTTATCAATAATAATGGAAAGTGGCAAGGAAGTGCAACAGAATTATTAAATGCACTAGAAGAAAAGATATAACACCACAATATCTTACAAAAGTATTAAACGAATATAGCAAAACAGTTTTATCAGATAATAAAATTAGTTTTGCAACATCTAGGACAAGCAGTAGTCGTTTAGTTATTTTAGAAAAAGATATTGTGGAAGCTTCAGAGAAAATTGCTGAAGCTGTCATTATCAGAAATGATAATGACAACAATGACGATGATGACAGTGAAAGTACGCATCATTAAAATCGTCATTGAAGGAAGTCCAGATGGAAAATCTGGCACACCAACTTTTGCAAAAAGTGTAGTGTGTTACACTCATAAAAGCAATTTTTAAAAATTAAGCAAATTTTATAAGCTAAATTTTCAAAAGAAGAATGAACAAGCGAATGAGCATATGAGTGTTATCACGTTTTGATTAAGATAAATAAAATGCAAATTGAAAATTAAATAATAGTGCTTATGATAAATTCATTGTCATTATCGTCATCAAAACGTGTGCTACGAAGATATGCAAGAAAGGAGAACGATAATATGGCATATACAATATTAAGATTTAAAAAGATAAGGGTGGTGCAATTGCTGGGTGCGAAAGGCATAATGAAAGAAAAAAAAAAGAAGCATATAAAAAGCAATCCAGATATTGATATTAATAAGTCAAAGGAGAATTATCATATAATACAAGCACCACAATACACATATGGAAGAAAAATAAAAAAATTGATAAAAAAATATGAATGTAAAACTAGAAAAGATAGTGTAAAGTTAGTTGAAACTTTAATAACAGCTTCTCCAGAATTTATGAATAAATTAAATACAAAAGAACAAAAAGAATATTTTGAAAGAGCAACTGATTTTATAAAATCGGAAATAGGAGCGGATAGAATTATTTCAGCAGTAGTTCATATGGATGAAGCAACACCTCATATGCATTTAGCCTTTTGTCCAATAAATAAAGAAGGTAAACTATCTGCAAAAAAGTATTTTAGGAAATCAAAAGAGTTTATCTGAATGGCAAACAAAATATTATGAATATATGCATGAAAGATGGAATGAACTAGAAAGAGGAAAATCTGCACAAGAAACAAAAAGAAAGCATATTCCAACTTGGTTATTCAAATTAGCTGATAATTTGGATTACTTGTATAATCAATTACAAAAAACTATTGAAAATATTGGTATGATAGGAATGAAAAAAAAAGATAAGGCTCAAGCAGTTGGTTTATTATCTCAATTTGTTCCAAAGGCACAAAAGTTTTCATCAAAAGTAAATTCTTAAGTTTTCATCAAAAGTAAATTCTTATAAT
>VOFF01000096.1_pt1 | contig 42000 bp, 38 predicted proteins | sample 5384061 | NCBI WGS metagenome assembly VOFF01 (sample SAMN12384725, study PRJNA508395) | human gut metagenome | isolation source: healthy gut E | host: Homo sapiens | reverse complement strand
ATCTTACTGATGGAGTAGTCGTTAATGAGGTATTTAGTTTGTTCCGTAAGCGGACAGTGCAGCGAAATGATATCTGAACTATGGTAGAGCTCATCGAGTGTGGTATATACCACCTGGTGTTCGCGGGCAAAGTTATAGTCAGGATATAGGTCATATGCCAGTATGTTCATACCGAAACCTCGCAAAATCATAATCAGTTTCTTGGCAATCTTTCCGGTACCGATAATGCCGGCTGTCTTTCCATACATGTCAAAGCCGAGCAATCCGTGGAGAGAGAAATTACCGTCACGGGTACGCCAGGTAGCACGGGGTATTTTCCGGTTCAGCGATAGCATAAGGGCAACGGTGTATTCTGCTACGGCATACGGAGAGTAGGCAGGTACGCGTACTACTGTTATGCCACATTCTGCGGCAGCTTTCAGGTCTACATTATTATATCCGGCACAACGCAGTGCCAGTAGTTTAACACCATTATCAGCCATCATGCGGAGCACTTCCGCGTCTGCGGTGTCGTTTACAAATATGCAGACAGCGTCTACACCTTGTGTCAGTATCACGTTGTGTTTGTTCAGATGACCTTTATAATAACGAAGTTCAAAACCATACTCTTTGTTCTTGTCATTGAATGAAGCTTCGTCATAGGGCTTACTGCCGAAAAAAGCAATTGTATATGCCATAGTTTATGGAGTTTTTAGAATGTTCTTGATTACTTAAAAATAACATGTGTACGGCTGATAAAGTTCAAAAAGAAAGATGCTTTACGGATCTTATCCGTTGAATAGCCTTTTCTAACGTCGGAATATGACTTATACCTGTTGGCGGAATTAATTCATTCCGCTAACGGGTAACTTATATTCCCTTTGAGTATAACTCATCTATAGTGTCTTTGGGAGACAGTATATCATCAATGCCAATGATGATAGGAATCAATGGCATTGATGATAGGAATCATTGGCATTGATGATATACCCGGTTACTGACTCATCTCTATTATCTTCCGGACTGAAGGTAGATGCATCCTAAAGAAAGGAGAATTATCCCTGAATATACCCGTGAGTAGAGCAGACAAGTGGTTAAGCGTACGCTCAGTCCATCCGATTTGTCAATGGGTGAATACAGATGAAACGGCAGAATGATTATTATTTTTTTTTAGGTTCGTTTCATTAGAAACAGTTTTTGTTTTCAATTAATTGTAGAAGCAATCTGATATTTTTGCACAAAATACTTTCTGATGTGCAATATTGTTGTAACTTTGCGCCCGATAACAATTAAAAAAGATTTAGATGAGAAAATTTTCGTTGATTAGCTTTATGATGCTAATCGTTTCAACTTCAACTTTTGCAGGAGGTCTTCTTACGAATACAAATCAGCATGCAGCTTTTCTTCGTATGCTATCTCGCGCGGTGCTACCACTGAAATAGACGGTGCGTTGTCCAACCCCGCAGGTTTAGCCTTTTGCCGAATGACGGTTTTCATATGTCTTTGAGTATTCAGAGTGCTTTCCAAACAAGGAATATCGATGCTTCGTGCGAAGGTCTGGGGCTGAATAAGTATTATGAGGGTAAGGCATCTGCGCCTGTCATCCCCAGTTTGTTTGCTGCTTATAAGATGGGTGACTGGACGATCTCCGGCTTTTTCGGTATTACCGGTGGCGGAGGAAAGGCTTCGTTTGACGACGGTCTTCCTATGTTCGATGCTATGGTGATAGGCGGATTGGGAGCCCAAAAAATTCCAAGCAATGCCTATTCGCTGAAAAGCTACATGGATGGCAAGCAGTACATCTATTCTGTACAGTTGGGTTTGACTTATAAGATAACGGAATGGCTTTCTGCTTTTGCGGGTGGTCGGATGAACTACTTTACGGGTGGTTACCAAGGTGCATTGAAAGCCAGTGCTGCCGTAGATTTGCCTTCTCCTGCCGGAGGAACGATACCTGTTGGTACGGAGCTTATCGGCATAGACTTGGATTGTGACCAGACCGGATGGGGATTTACTCCGGTTATCGGCTTGGATGCCAAGTGGGGCAAGCTGAACATTGGTGCAAAGTATGAGTTCATGACTAACCTGAACATTGAAAATTCCACTAAAGCGAACTCGCTTCGCATGATTGGTGCCGCTGAAACTGAATTGGCGGATTACAAGCATGGTGTGAATACTCCGAATGATATCCCTTCCATGCTTTCTATAGCTGCTTCATATGAGTTTCTTCCGGTATTGCGTGCATCTGTAGAATACCACTTCTTTGATGATAAAAGTGCAGGAATGGCTGGTGGCAAGCAGGAGTTTCTGACAAAAGGAACAAACGAATATCTGGCCGGTATTGAGTGGGATGTAACCAAACATCTGACTTTGAGTTGTGGAGGTCAGATCACAGACTATGGATTGTCTGACAATTACCAGAGCGACACCAGTTTCTCTTGTGATTCTTATACTCTGGGTTTTGGTGCCAAGTTGAATTTAACTGAAAGAGCTGCCCTGAACGTTGGGTACATGTGGACTACTTATGATGATTATACTAAAAAATCTCAGAACTATAATAATACCGGATTGAGTGGTACAAATATCTACAGCCGTACAAACAAGGTGTTTGGCGCTAGTATCAACTACAGATTCTGATTTCATAATTACTTTATATATAGCAGAAGCCGTCTCGAAACATTGTTTTGAGGCGGCTTCCTTGATTTATGTATCTGATTTAGAAAGAATATTGTACCAACAAATTCATCCGGTTGGCATGGTGCGTTGAATTATTGAAATCTGTACGCCAGCCGCGAAGGTATTCAGCACCTACTTGCATATTCGGAGTAACATTCCAGAATACATTGGTTACGAGATATTGTCCGTAACGGTAACTACTGGGTTGATCGTTGGGATAACCGTTCTCCGAATACAATCTGGACATACTGTAAGTAGTGGACACAAACACTTTCGGGCAGATGTTATACTGTGCCCCGGCAAACCAGCCCAGCATAGGCAATGCCTGCATCTTTCCTTCTTTTTCGGGATTGGGAACGATGTCTACATTCAGATTGCTTATGTCATTCAGATACTGTCCGATACCTTTTCCATAAGTAGCCTGCCCGAAGATTTCCCATTTCTTACTGAGATTGAATGAGGTAGATGCCTGTATACCCCATCCGGTAACGTCGGATGCATGATCGCTGAGCGTACTGGTGTATGTCATGCTGCGAACGAGGCCACCTACACGAAGATGACTGTTGGCTCCCCAACCATATTGGGCGTAAGCGGTGAAGTCCGGCATACGTTGTTGGGCTACGCTGAGTTGATCGTTTGTAGTACCATCTACACTGGGCACCTCTATGGATGCATGGAAACGCCAGTTCTTCAGGCCTTTGTAAGTGTAAGCCAGTTGAGTGGCGCGATAGAAAGTAGCACCGTTAGGGCCTTGGAAGTCAATAGTGGAAGGTAATGCAGCCAAATCCATGAAACCACCGTAGGTATAACCTACTGTCACATTGCGGAACGACATATATGCGTTTCGCAGCTGGAATACTTTGTCCCCACCACGGAAGTTACCGGCAGTGTACACTACGAAATCACCCAGCAGCTTAGTATGTCCTACCAGTTTCAGGAAGATGGTGGAAGTGCTTGCATCCATCTGGAACTGGTTCTTTACTTTACTGGCATTCGGAATGTAGGCCGGGATGAAATCCATATTATCTACAATGCCGCCAAAGTCATACTCGGCAGTGGCACGCACATATCCTCCGATACCAAGGGCGAATTTTCCTTTTTATCCATCAACAGGAGGCGGGGTGCCTGTGGATCGTGGATGTACCTGAACTGTGATTCGTTCATGATACGGATGATCTCGTCGCCTGCTTTGTCGATGGTAACCATGACGATGCCATTAGATGCTTCGTCGTCAATAATCACTTTTTCTTGTGCTTTAGCCACAGACGGAACAAGGCCGATGGTGCACAACAGAAACATTACTTTAAAGATTGTCTTCATTATTAAGTTAGGTTTTGGTGAATGCCCATTGAACAACCTAAATGAAAAAAGGTTGAGTAGAAGAATGACGGATATGTTATTTTTTGATTGATTTGTAGCGGAGGTTCTCCGTTTCTTTACCGAAATAGGCTTTTTGCAATTCATGGGCATCATACGTCTCGGCTGTATTGTAAAGTTCTGGTATATTATAAGACTTGAACGTATTCAGATAAACTTCCGGATTTTCTTGTGGAAGAAGAAACGCTTTACTTACGCTTCCATCTTGGGATACATGGGCAAAGTAAGGACGCCCATATACCCGGTCGTCTCGTTTGGAGGCGAAAGCTATCCATTGGGAATTACTGCTCCAGGAATGATAGGAATCAGAGTACCGTCCGTTTGTTTCTTCCATTTTATCAATCTTTCCGGTAGAAAGCTCCAGCATCCAAAGGTCTGTTTCCGGATGCCAGATGGGGAAAAGTACCATAATCGGATACGGAGAACAGCAGGTATTTGCCGTCCGGTGAGCATTTGGGAAAACTTACGGATTTCCCTTCGGATGAAGCTCGGAAGACTTCGTGAATACTATCACCCAATTGTCCGGTTTGAGGATTAAAGGAGATGGAGTAGAGGTCATAGCGCATATGACGGGTACTGTCCGGCTGAGGGATATAGGGTGCCCGGCAGAAATAGATAGTATGGTTATTAGCAGAGAAACAAGGGAAGGTTTCCTGATATTCCGTTCCGCTGATACCGGGGTTATCGGTAACCGTTCCCTGTTCAAAATCTATCAGGATAAGATCACTACATTTATCGAAAACTTCCAGACGTTCGGTGCGATAGCTGTGCAGAATAGGGATAATTTCGGCTGTGGTGAATATGCCGAAACGCCCGTCCTGGGAAATCTCTCCATAGACAGCACCGGCTGTATGATCTGTTTTAGTATTGATTTTCCGTAATTGCCCGTCACGACTATAAATTGTACCTCCCTTACTGCCACGCATATGCATAAATGTAGTGGGATTGGCTGCACGGTTGGATGTATGGCAATTGATACAGCTATGATCTGTAATATTGTTATCGGCCAGAAGGCGGGTATCGAAATTCTCAAGGTTACGTTCGCAAACTTGCAGCATGTTCCATATCTCATAAGCCGGCTCTATCAGGCGGTAGCTGAGATATCGGTCTATGCTGTCGGGTGAGATGTACCAGTAGAAATCTTTGTAATGTATCTTTTGTTGCGAGATATGGGCATAGACAGACACAGACAGTGTATCCCCTTTTTCATCCGCAAGCATCTTTTTCCATTTCTTTATGGGGAACTGGAGCCTGTAGGACTGGCTGTCGAATTGATACTCTTTCTTTCCCTGGATAATAACGGAGAGGTTTGCCGCACCTTCCAGTTGGAAGTTCAGCGGAGCGATGTTGCAGGGTACGGTGATATCTGTATAGTCAGGAAACAGGAGCGGCTGTTCGGGACAGTCGGTGTAATCCTGAAGTAAACGTTTTCCACAGGAGAAAAGCGTCAGGGTTGCAATGAACAGGATGATAGCTCTTTTCATGGTTTCAGTTGTGCATAATAGTAATAGAACCAATATGTTTTTCCGAATAACTTTTCCAAAGCCCGCCCGTCTCCTTTGGCATCTTCGTATATGGAGAGGTATTGCAGACAGTCTTTGTAAACTTTAGCAGAGATGCGATAATGCTTCAGTTGTTCCTGCGGGTTTTCTTTCTCATTCATACATGCTATCAATGCTTCTTGATAGAGACGGGATGGAAACGAACCGAATGCCGGATAATAGTAACGGTCATAATCCTTCTTGAAAAGCTGCAGATCTTTATTCAATAGGTGGAAGCATAAGAGGTAGTCGGCAGCCATTTTGTTTTGAGGATTGCTTTCGATTAAATTAGCCAGTGAAGTACGCCATTGATTGGCGGAGAACAACGTATCTTGTTGTGGAAGCATCCGACGTTTATGAATCCAGTAAGGGATGGAATCACATTGGCCGGATTTAATAAGTTCCAATCGCTCCTTTGCCCAGCTCTGGTGCAAGGAAGTATGGGACAACATGCGTAGATACTTTTGGGCAACTGAATAATCTTCGTTGATAATGGCAATTTCCGCCAGTTTCCGTACCATGCGTGAAGAACGCTGATGCGGGGTAAATGTCATAGCAAGCATGGCAGAGTGCTGGGCTTGTGCCATGTCACCGCATTCCATGAGGGCATCGGGACTTGCCATGGCGTATATATAGCCTGTTGATTCGTTGATTTGTAGTAGAAGCCCATGGAAAGCTGGCTGATAATGTAGCATTAATTCATCGCAAAGCTTGTCTTGGCGGGCATAAGCGAGATTTGTATAGTAGGCACTGAGATAGGTCGGGTAGGAGTTATCCTTGTTGAGCCGGATTACCTTATCCCAGTGTCCGAAGTAGGCTTCGGATGAAAAGGCGAGTGTTTTTTCTTCGGAGGCGTTGTGTGCCTTGGTTATGGTAATTGTACCCAGGGTAAGGATTGTAAATAGTGCAATCCATTGCTTACACTGCCGGGAAATAAAAACCGGCAGGAGGGAGAGTAGCAGAAAAACTTCTGTCAGGAGGAATACAAAAGGCTGACGCAGCATGTATCCGCTTATCAATGGATAGAAGTATGATTGGCGGGGAGTTAAAAAATAGAAATAACTACCTCCGATAGGTATGAGGAGGGAGATGAGTAGCAGAAAGAAGGATAACTTGTAATTGTTGAAGTGCTTGCACTCATAAATTGTGGCTAAAATGACATATGCAAAGAAGTGTGCCCCTACGGCGCAATAGAGGATGATAAGCATAACTACGTGGAGTATTCCCCTCGTATGTGTTGATGTGCTCAATGTTGACAGTGAGAATGCCCAGACGCTGCACATTAGTCCAAGTGACATGGAAAGGGGATATTCTAAATGGCAGGATAACGCCCATTCGGCAACTATGGGCAGTAATGCCCAGAGGGATACATGGCTGGTGATGCCGGTTTTACGTAATGCTATCCGGAGTCCCAGCCAGGTGAACACAAAAGTGAGGGTTAATATACTGCTTCCACCACCTGTCCACAGGAAAAACTGAGTAAGATAATCGCCACAGATTTCGGTCAGGAATGCCGGTTTCTGTAAGTACGTTTGTAGAAAGTCCGGTTGGAGTACGCATAGTGTTATCTGTTCTTTATAATGCAGATGATATGGATAGAAGTAAAAGAAGAATATCCAGCAGGCTATAAAGAATAGGTAGACAAAGATACTGTTTATTTGTTTTCTCATGGTTCGGGTTTCCATTTTTCTATTCCAAGTCTTTTTAAATCATTGGCTTGCTGTTCATTGAACATGTGCTCAAGCGTCATGAATAAGTATCCTCCTAACGGATTCAGATTCTGTTTAATGAAACAGAACGTAGAGTCACCAAAACTTTCGTAGATGCTATCCCTTTGTTTCTTCAGGATTGCTGTAATGGTACTGTCTTTCTTATTTTTATTGATTTTCTGCGATAGTAAGGCTGCTTTTTCACCGGCAGATTCCATTTGTTCTTTCCAGTGTTGCAGTTGGTTATTGAGTGGAGTGCCGATACCGGAACTATTCATACCCATGTTGGCATGCAGCGTTCCTTCTTCTGCCACAACGAGCAGACGTTGTATAGGTGCATTTGCCCGCCTGCTGATAACAATATCGTAAATAGCGGAATCTGCCGGAATGGAAAAAAGGAGAAAGTTCCGTTTACAATATAGGCAGAATCTACTGTTTCCGGAGTGGGATGGGGGCGTGGAACCAAATATATGATTTGCCCGTTGTATTCCGAAGATACCACTCCTTCGATATTCATCAGTTTCTTTGCTATCGGCTGACAACTGCTGATGCAAAATAGTAAGATAAGATAAAAAAGAAATGTTTATTCATATCGGCTTGTCTTTTCTGTTATCTTTAGAAAAAGGAGGCTGCTCCATTTATATATTTTTTCACTCATGAATGAAGATCGCAAAATCATCCGGTGGGTGGAACAACCTCCTGTATCCGTGTTAAGTTAGAGTATTATAAGTTTGCTTTGGCCCATGCTGTAATCAGTTTGTTTTCATTGGTTCCAAGCTTCCTTATAAAGGTCGCGTACCACATCGAGCCACTTAATGCTGCGGGTCTCTTTAGAATCACTTGTTCCTACATCAACGGCGCCGCCGTATGCTTTATAATCTTCACGCAGGGTACCACAAATACGAGCATAGGTCCCGGTATATGTGTTCAGGTCATTGTTGGTTACCTTAACATCGTAGTTGAGTTGATCGTCCGTGCAACTGTAATTTCCCGGATGGGCAGGATTTTCGGTAGCCCACTTGGAACGGTCTGCTGCATACACGGTGACTCCGTCCTTGAAAGAGATAAGGATAATATCCTGAGTTGTCCATGTCTTCATATACAATGCCGCATACTGGGAACTGAGCTCCCGATTGCAATTGTATATGCTTCAATACAGCTGCCATCGCATCCGTGTGTCACCTTTTGCTTTCCATACGGCAGTTGCAATCCAGGTTGCAAGTTTTTTCGGCTGTAGGATTGAGCATGTATACCTTGCCTTTTTTTCTGAACGCCGGTTTGCACGTCCTTGCCGGTTGAATATTCGTAAAAAGCCTAACCGGGTATCCTTCATAATTAGGATAGGTGGTCGTTTCCTCTATCAGTGTTCCCGCCATGTATTGACCGGTGCTGATTATCTTGTCGCAACTGGTGACGAGTGTTTTGTAACCATCCGAATTGTTTATGAAGTCATGTAATTGGGCGTCTTTGTCTTCCTGCATTACGGCATTCCAGAGTGCATTGCGTAGTGTTCCCTGGTTATCATCACCATCGTAATCCCAGAACATCATACCTTTCATGCCTAATCCTAAAAGCCATGTACCTTTTGCGGCAATGCTTCGGGGATTGTCATAACCACAATAGAATACTCCGTTCTTGGTAACGTACGGAACGCTGCCCTCTTCATCCCAATTATCAATGACATAGCCTTCGCCTGCGCTTAAGTCGACAATGTCTCTGTAATTGATAGAACCACCGGAGTTGAAATGTGCTCTTCCATAGAATGGAATACCCAGGACTAATTTATTGGCAGGTACACCGGCACTCAGATATTCGTTGACTGAACGCTGGCAATCCCAAGTAGCACTTGGTTTGTTCAATGGTGATTGATGGCCGGGGGCACCTACTAAGTCGTACGTCATAATGTTGACGAAGTCCACATAGGGGTCTACAGCTTTCACATCGATATACTTCCATCCTGCTCCTTGCGGTTGCTTGTTCTTGCAATACCCGGCGTAGGTCAGTAAAGTGGAACTTGATAGTGTTTCGCGCGCAGATCTTTCATTAACAGAGTGAAATTCTCTACGTCAACCAACGGATCGTAGGCGTTACTGCCGAAAGTCATGCCGGGAAATTCCCAGTCGATATCAATGCCGTCTATGCCTTCCTGCTGAACGAACTTTTTGCAATCTTGTGCGAATTGTTTACGCATCTCGGGACTTTTTGCCAGGGCGGAGAAACCACCGTCTTGGGAATTACCGGTATTAGAGACACTATTTGTAAAAGAGAGTAATATCTTTAAATTGCTATTTCTTTCTTTTAACTTCTTCACTTGATTGAAACGTTCCTTGTCACCTTGCAAGTCAAACTTCTGATAGACATTGTTCTTAACATAAAGTTCGGCGAAAGCATAATTGATATGCGTCATGTAAGTGGGGTCGGGAAGCATTTTGCCATAGTAGGTCACATAACCTAATGCGACGCGTCCGTTAACTCTCTCTGCCATGTTGTTCACTTCCGGAGGCCCGAAACTGGGTACACCGGTGATGTAGTCGTCATCGTGACAGGAACTCAGTCCTAATATAATAGCTATTACAATAAATATAATCTTTTTCATAAGGCATTATTCTTTGGATTCATAATATACATACCAACCATAGTCGTCCCAGTCGCCCCCACCTGTGTATTTTTGTGGGTGATACAGAGTGATATATTCATCAGTCAATGTAAGTATCCAGAAAACATTGTCTTTTCCTTTGCTCTGGCCGAGGTCATCATAATTGCTGCCGATAACAGGAATATTGGTAGTCAGTCTGCCCTGAACCAAGTCTTCCGGTTGGTCACGGTCGAATCCGAAAGTTCCTTCATTCATCAGATTGCCGCTCTTGTCATAAGTCTTCACTTTGGTTCCCTGAATTTCGAATACTATCTTCTGATCTCCTGCCTGTGCAAGGTTTACTGATCCCCACCATGCAAAATTAGATTCCGGAGTATATCCTGAACTGGTATATTTCCATCCACCATGTGCTCCCATGTTGCAGACCGATCCCCATTTTACTTCGCGGAATCCCCATGCTTTGGTTGCATCGGCATCAGCTTTGTCTTTGGCTCCGGTAAATAGCCCCATCCATTCATCAAACACATTGGTGACTGTCACGGTAAAGATATCACTGGTTACAATTTTACCATTAGAAATAGCTTCATAATATATCTCATAAGTTCCGTTGGCACCATATATGATCGTATCATTATCGCTGCCGGTAATCTTTGTGCCGACTCCATAGTGCCAGATACCTCCCAATTCAGGACGGTTGTTTTTGAGTACTACATATTGATCTCCTTCTACAGCGTCATCTTGGTTGGGAATAGGCTGGGTGACGGATAATATGTTGTTCAGTTCTTCCTTGCTGATAGGGTCTCCGGCATTAGTAATGTATTTATCGCGTAAGGATTCATCTTCCATAGGGTCGCAGGCTGTGACTGTAGCCATTGCTGCGAATAATAATAGTATTGCTTTTTAATGTTTTCATATCATTGAGATTTTTAAATGGCATTACATTTTTGTCCAATCACTGAATTGCGCATCAGGTCCCCAACCCGGATTTTGCTCGAGCACACCATTGGAACGGTCTATTTCTATTTGAGGTATAGGCCAGTAACCCTGGGTTTGCTGTAGACGTTTCTTATAATCATACTTGACCATAGGCGTAAGAGCGGCGGCATTGATAACCTCAAAGCCTGTCTGGCGGTTTAGTGCATTTCCTGCTTCTTCCAGACTTGGACCGGACCAGCGGAGCAGATCCCACCAACGGATGGATTCGAAAGCAAACTCCCAACGGCGTTCCTGTTTAAGTGCATCCAATGTGTATGAGATAGGGGCTAAGTGGGAACGTTGGCGTACTCTGTTCAAACCGGTTGCATCTCCTTTTAGTTCGGAATGCATCAGCAGTACATCGGCAAAGCGGATGTGGATAAGATCGGTAATATTCAGTAACTGCGGGGAAGTCTGGCTGGATATGCCCGGATGTAATGTTTTACCGAAAGCTTCAAGTACTCCGTTGCTATTATATGCATTGATATTGATGTATTTCTTGTTGAAATATCCGGTCTGCTCGTAATAGCGGTAAGAAACGGTATATGCGGGTTCTGAATCATCTAAACGGAAGTCTGCCAAAACATTTCCTTCATTGTTGGGGTCCATAGCCTTGTACGACCAAATAGAACCGGAAATACGCGGGTCTTCAGTGTATCCATCCAAGAATGTTTGTTGTTTAGACCACTCTTTCCAGTCCTGAACCATACTGGGAGATACCGGGCCTGCACCCCAACCAAAGTTGAATGGATAACTTTCTTCTTTCCAGTCGGCATCGTCACCGGAAGGGGAGTAGAACATTGCACATGTATTGGCAAACCATGTGTAGGTCCATGTGGAGGTCAGGTTGTGCTTGTTGGCAAAGAGTGTTTCGATAGAAGAATTGCCATCCCAAGCGAGTTTATGCTTCACTGCGTATGCGTATTGCTTCTTGGAACTGGTACTGTTAGTGGCAGAGTTTGTATAACCCCATAGATTGCGTTGATCGGAAATTAGGTTGTGTCCGGAATGATCTATGCAGTCTTCCAACCAACTGATAACTTGTTCTTTTGTGATTTCGCCTTCGGGAGTCAGAGGTAAAGTCTTCTTGTCATAACGTCCGGTATAGAATAGAAATACTCGCGCTGCAAGTGCTTCGGCTGCATACTTGGTAGCATGACCTGCCATGGCATTCCCGGCCGGATATATCTGGTTAGGCATCATTTCAATTGCATTCTTTATATCAGAAGCAATCAAGGCATATACTTCATCAACGGACGCCCGCGGGAGGTTTACAGCTTCAATCGTGGTACGAAGGGGAACGCCGCCGAATATCTTTACTAATTCATAGTAGGTCCATGCCCGGAGGAAATAAGCTTCGCCGAAGTGACGTAAACGTTCAGATTCACTTGACCAGCTTTTTACGTTATCGAGCGTGTTAATCGTATTGTTGGCACGATTTATGAGTTGATAACAACGGTCCCAGATACCAAGTCTACTGTTCAGGCTTCCTTGATAAAGCAAGAAGTTTGTGGCGCAATTGCCGGAATAAGAGAGGTTGCCGCCTAAGCAATCATCACTGGCCAATTGGGCTGTATAGTATTCTGAAGATGTTTCAGGATCTTCAAACAATAACTTGGCATAGATAGACGTCAACATTTGGTTGGCATCTTTCTCCGTTTCCGGAAAGTTCTCTGTTGTTTTATCTGTAAGTAACTCAGTGTCAAGGAAACTTTCACATGACGTGAGTATGAAAAGTGCAGATAGTATATATATTAGTTTTTTCATATTTTCATATTATTAGAATTTGACATTTAAACCAAGCATACATGTGCGGGCTTCCGGATAGTATCCTAAATCTATGCCCTGTACCCAACCAAAATCACTACCATAACCGATTTCGGGGTCCATACCTGAATATCCGGTAAAGGTGTATAAGTTCTGGACTGTAGCATAAAGTCTGAGCTGTTGCAGAGGGATTTTCTTGAAAATCTTCTTGATATCAACTCCGATCGTAATATTCTTGATTTTGAGATAATCTCCATTCTCTACATAAATATCGGAAACTTTAGACCAATTGCTTCCACCAGTGCTTGCTAGGCGTGGTAACTTGTTGGAAGTTCCTTCTCCGTGCCAACGTTCTAGGATGTCTGTGGTAAAGTTCTGCAATGGAGAACTGGCATAATCCCGGTAGCATTTAAGTATTTGCTGGCCGAAGGCTCCATAAGTAGTAACCGATAGGTCAATCATTTTCCAGCTGACATTGAAAGAGAATCCAAGTGTCATATCCGGGTGAGGATTACCAATTTCTGTACGGTCATTCGAGTCAATGATTCCATTCTTATCAATATCTGCCCAGATCACATCTCCCGGTTGTGTTTGAGCACCATTTTCTTTAGCACCTTTATATTCGTCTATTTGTTTTTGGTTCTGGAAAATACCGAGACTCTTGTAGCCATAAAAATATCCTCCTAAAGGTTTTCCAATTTCTCCGCGTGCACACTCGTCGGATGCATTCCATAAATTGCCCGACGGTCCATGGAGGATACCATCTTCATTGGGAAGTTCGGTAATTCTGTTTTTATTGAATGCAGGAGCTAGATTGATACCATAATTCCAGTCCTTACCTATGTTATCGTTCCAGTGGAGACCGATTTCAAATCCGGTATTCCGAATAACTCCACCATTGATGGCAGCCGGACTTGAACCGAATGAATAGAGTACGGGTGGGGTAATAAGCCAGTCTTTGGTTAACCTTCTATACCAATCGAATTCGAGTGCCAGGTGACCATTGAAGAATCGTGCATCGAGACCTATGTTGAGCTGTTCCTGGGTTTCCCATGAAAGATCCGGATTAGTCAGCTTATATGCGTAGGAACCAATAGAAACCTGATCCATGGAGTCGCCGAATGAATAACCTCCATTACCGTTGTTGGCAGTGATACGTGAAATGTATTCAAAGGTGTTTACGGCGTTATTACCATTCTGTCCCCAAGATGCACGCAGTTTTAAGAAATCCAGCCAATTGAGTTCCGGCATGAAACTTTCGTTTGTAACGACCCAACCTGCCGAGAAAGACGGGAAATATCCCCATCGATGACCACGGGCAAAAATAGAAGAACCATCCGCACGCATAATGGCGGTTGCCATGTACTTTTCTTTATAGTTGTAGTTTATACGACCAAAGAAGGAAGCCATTTGCCCTGCTGCGCCGGGAGCTCCTGTTAAAGTTTTAATTTTATTTTTATCATCGTACTTTATGTTGCTCAGATATGCATGTTTAAAGTCTGAGAATTCAGAACCTTCTGCATTGGCACTCATGGAATCACCCATTCCGTATTTTTCAAGACTCTGCCCGATTACCGCGTCAAAATGATGGTCTTTAAGAGTGAAATTATAACTGGCTGTATTTTCCCAGGACCAGCGGTGGTTGAGTGACATGGACTGAGTTACCCTGTCTTCTTGTGTCGTCAGGCTTTGACTTAGCTGGCGATAACTGGGGATATATGAACGATAACTTGAAGCTGACAAGATGTATCCGAATTGTGACTTGATTCGTAAATTCTTGATTGGTTGCAGCTCTGCATAAAAACTGGATTGTAAGTAATGGCTTTTGCTTAAGGCATGACTTGTGTAGTAATCCATATAAGCTATTGGATTTGTGGTGTTTTTTTCCCCATATCCTTCTTCTTGTGCATCATCATATAAGTAGTACTCTCCTTTGCTATTATAGGCATGCATCAATGGGGGAGTAGTTAACATATCACGTGTACCATTCCAGTAAATGCCAGTGGTGGCGAAAGAACCTGCAGTCTGCTGGTACTTGTAATTAAGAGTCTGCCCAATTTTGAGTACATCAAGGTTCCCTATCTTTTTGACAATATGATTAGAGTTGATACGTGCATTGTATCTGTCCATACTGGCAATGCGACCTGGGGCTCCCATAGTAGCTTCCTGATTGAAGTAAGTAAAACCAATAGAGAAGTTGGAACGTTCCGTACCTCCGGTGAAGTTCAATGAATGGCTTTGGATGGGAGCATCATTATTTAAGATCTCTTTTATCCAGTTGGTACCATTCCAGGTTCCTTCTTGGATAGCTTTATAATCAGCTGCCGGTAACCATTTCTCCCAGTTCAGAAGCGAAGTACCATCCATCATGTGCATTTCATCTTCTATCATCATATATTCCTTAGCATTCAGCAGGGTGGCGATTTTAGGAAGGTTCTGAATACCATAGTAACCATCGTAAGTAACCTCAAAGTTACCTGTTTTGCCTTGCTTGGTAGTGATGAGAATAACGCCATTGGCGGCACGTGAACCATAGATCGCAGCAGATGCGGCATCTTTTAATACATCGATAGATTCAACGTCGGCAGGGCTTAGACCATCTATACTGCCGTTGACCACTCCATCTACTACATATAAAGGAGAAAAATTACCATTGGTTCCGAGACCACGGATATTGACTTTAAATCCCTGTCCGAGGAAACCGCCGTTTGATGTGATATTTATACCAGGTGCCTGGCTTTGCAGACCGCCCAGAACATCTGTTGTATTTAGCTTTGCGATATCAGTACCTTTCACTTGTACGGTAGCTCCGGTAACCAATTTTTTTTTCTGAACTCCATAGCCAACTACTACTACCTCTTCCAGTAATTCGGAATCTTCTGTCAGCGTGATTTCCATCTTGGGGGTTGCTTTTACTTCCAGTGTCTTATATCCGACGAAAGAGATTACCAAAGTAGCACCTCTTTTCACGGTAAGAGAGAATTTACCATCTATATTGGTAATAATACCATTGTTTGTTCCTTTTTCCAGAACACTTGCTCCGATAACAGGTTCGCCTGTCTGATCTATTATCGTGCCATTGACGACTTGCGATTGTAGCTGTTCTGCAATTTCAGATAAACCTTCTGAATTAGTACCGATTGCTAGGGCGGTATTGCTTCCTATTAGTAAAGCTACAATGGCAATAGTGGTGAGGAATTTGTAATGTAGTGTTCCTCGTTCGCGATTTTCATTCATGATTTGATGATTTTTGTTTAAAGCTAAATTGGAATATAAAATAAACTAGATAGAAAATGAGATGGACAATAGAATGTCTGGGTGCATTGTTTCCTTTTTCATAAGCATTTGTTTTTCTTAGGTTGATATTATAAATTAAGGAGTTGCAGCATTCTGAATCAGAAGTTATTTTATGTCTTGTCTGATCTTGCTACTTCAAATATAATTCGTATTTTCGTTACTTAAAATAAATGGTGAACTATATTAATAACTGTTATATGTCGTTTTATTTACTTAAGAAATTTGCGTGAATAAAATATTGATTTAGATGCAACTTGCTTGCATATTTGAAAAATGTGTTATTTTGATATTATATGATTTATAATCATGTTGTTATGTTGGATGTTGCGCTGTTTTATGTTCGTATATTTCTTTGTTTTTAGTTTTATTTTTAAAGTTCGTTAACTATTTTTGCCCTTCAAATTGAAATGAATGATGGGATGAATGGGCTATGCTTTTCTCTACTTTTAGTTAAAAAGTATAATGTCTACTCATTGGAGGAGTTAGCGGATCAGTGATTCTTTTCGCTTAATTATTAGAGGTGTTACTGTTTCATCTTAATAGTACCCGGTCTATACCAAGTCCGTACCAAGCCGTACCAACTCCGTGTCTGGTCCGTCTGTATAGATACGAAGCAAACACGGACTTGGCACGGTTCGAATATTAAAGTGAATGTATTTATTCCGGAAATAAGGAATGTTTGTCTGTTTTAGAAACTTATCGTATCTTTGCACCCGGATTAAAATGTAAGATGCCGTGAATAGCGGTCGTGTATTCTAGGACACCACGTAAAAAACAGGATTTATGAAGCAAAAAGTATCTGTACCTTTTATGCTGCTGGGTATTTTATTTAATGTTTGCCTGATTGCAGCTAATCTTCTTGAAACCAAGGTTATTCAGGTTTTTGGTATAAACCGTGACAGCCGGATTATTGGTTTTCCCTATTTCTTATATTATAAACGATTGTATCGCCGAGGTTTGGGGATTCCGTAAAAGCGCGCCTTATTATCTGGAGTGGTTTTGCTATGAACTTCTTTGTGGTAATGCTTGGCTTGATAGCCGTTGCACTACCGGCTGCACCGTTTTGGGAAGGAGAAGCCCATTTCAATTTTGTTTTTGGGATGGCACCGCGTATTGTTGTAGCAAGTCTGACCGCATTTTTGGTAGGTTCATTTCTCAACGCTTATGTCATGAGCCGTATGAAAGTGACAAGTGGTGGACGAAATTTTTCTGCCCGTGCTATTTGGTCGACAATAGTAGGGGAGACGGCAGATTCTATTATATTCTTCCCTGTAGCTTTTGGTGGTATTATTGCTTGGCGTGAATTGCTTGTAATGATGTGTATTCAGATCGTATTGAAATCCTTGTATGAAGTATTGATTCTTCCGGTCACTATCCGTGTAGTAGTAGCTATTAAACGGATAGACGGTAGCGATGTGTATGATGAGGATATTTCCTATAATATATTGAAAATCAAAGATATTTAAAATAGCGTGAATAGAGAAGTTGCATTAGTAGTATTTAGTGGTGGACAAGATTCTACTACTTGTCTGTTTTGGGCGAAACGTAAATTCAGAGAAGTGGTTGCCCTGAGCTTTTTGTACGGACAGAAACATGAGAAGGAAGTGGAACTGGCACGGGAAATAGCTCGTGATGCCGATGTGAAGTTTGAAGTAATGGATGTATCGTTCATCGGTAAGTTGGGACATAATTCTTTGACGGACACTACCATGGTAATGGATCAGGAAAAGCCGACGGATAGTTTTCCTAATACGTTTGTACCGGGGCGCAATTTATTCTTCTTAAGTATTGCTGCCGTGTATGCTCGTGAACATGGCATCAATCATATTGTGACGGGAGTGTCACAAACAGACTTTAGTGGATATCCCGATTGCCGGGATGCCTTTATCAAATCGCTCAATGTGACCTTGAATCTGGCTATGGATGAACAGTTTGTAATTCATACTCCGCTGATGTGGATCGATAAAGCTGAAACCTGGGCTTTGGCAGACGAATTGGGAGTACTTGACTTGATACGCAATAAGACCCTGACTTGTTATAATGGTATTCCGGGGGATGGCTGCGGGCATTGTCCGGCATGTAAGTTACGCCGTGAAGGATTAGAGAAGTATTTAAGTCGTAAATGCTAAAACTTTATATTATGAGTGAATTGAAAGACCAATTATCCCTTTTGGGAAGAAAGACTGAATATAAACAGGATTATGCACCTGAAGTATTGGAAGCTTTTTGATAATAAGCATCCGGGAAATGATTACTGGGTACGTTTCAATTGCCCGGAGTTTACCAGCTTGTGTCCCATAACAGGGCAGCCGGATTTTGCGGAGATCCGTATTAGCTATATTCCTGATATTAAGATGGTGGAAAGCAAGAGTCTGAAGCTTTACCTTTTCAGTTTTCGCAATCATGGTGCTTTCCACGAAGATTGTGTGAATATTATAATGAAAGACTTGATTCGACTAATGGATCCTAAATATATTGAGGTTACAGGTGTTTTTACCCCACGCGGTGGTATTTCTATTTATCCTTATGCTAATTATGGGCGTCCGGATACGAAGTATGAACACATGGCGGAACATCGGTTGATGAATAGAGAATAAAACAGCAATGGGGGTGATAAGAAACACTCCCATTGCTGTTTATTGAATTATTTTTTAATGATTGTCAGTTCAGCAGCTTTTAAGATTTCTTTTCCTTCCATCTTTTCTTTGATACAAACCACTTCTACACTGTCTTCCAATAGTACCCCCGCATACTTTATCTCTATTGGCATCCATTGTACTGATATTGACAGTGTCTCCTTTGCCGGTTATCAGAGTAATATTATTCATAGTAGCATCGTATACTATTCCATTGATAATTTGGAATTTAGATTCTTGTTTACAGGCGACAATGCTTCCTATTGCAAGTGAGCAAACAAATAAATAGGTTAACCTTTTCATAATATATAATTTTGTGATTATTATTGAATACAAATATAAATGTTTTTCTTACATGAATTTGATTTCCTAAGGAAAAAAATTGCCATTTTTGAACAAAAAGCGATTCTTGACTTGTTAGTCTAAAAGACTAATTGCGAAATCATGAGAATACTTCTGCATATAAAGTGTCTTTTGTGTATTTTCTTATTATATTTCTCTTCTTCGGTATCGGCTGAAGCCAAGAAGGTAAGTTCCGGTACGGATTTGCTGATTATCAGCAGTTATGTATCAGGTGCTCCGTGGAGTCAGACTATCATTTCGCATATCATGCAAAAGGAATATGACCGGAAAGATGTGAGCATGAATGTAGAGTATATGAATATTCTGACGATAGAAACTCCTGAAATACTGAATCAATATAAAAAATAATCTTTTTTTTTTCAACTTATGGAAACAATCCTCCTAAAGCTGTGTTGATGCTGGGTAATGCTCCTCTGATATTACGGGATGAAATGCGTGAACATTGGGGGGATATACCTTTGATAGTATGTGCTGAGAGTAGCTATATAGGACCTGATTCCACCTATATGTACAATCAGGTTGTTCCACAAAAAGGATCGTATCTATCTGAATGATCTGCGTGACGAGTACAATATGACTTTTCTGAATGCACGTGCTTTTATCCCCGAGAGTGTTCAACTGATGCACCGTATGATTCCGAAGATGAAAAGTCTGTTGTTGATTGGTGACCAGACTGACCGCGATATCGATTATGATCAGCAATTTTCTGAATTGATCAAGACGGAGCATTCAGATCTTACTTATAAATACCTGTCAGCTAGTACTTGGAGTCCGGACCAGTTGTTAGATACATTGCGGCAGGTAGTTCCGGAGGAAACCGGTATTTTGTTTGCTTCATGGTTTCATAAACGAATGTTTGCCGGTAATATGCTTATGATGGCCAATTCTTATAAAGTGATTGCTAACTCCACATTGCCTTGCCCGTTCTTTTTGCGTTATCTTCTTCCATTTCAAGTATTGAAGAAGATGGGACTATTATTGGTGGGTGCGTATATGACATGAATCTGTATTGTGAGGAAATCGTGAAAACTATTAATGCAATAGCTGATGGTAAACAGGCACGGAGTATCCTACCTTATAATCCGGACCCCATTGTTCTTTTTAACTATCCTTATATGGTGGATTTTGGTTTATCTCCTAAAAATTGTCCTCCGGGAACAGTTTATTTAAATGCTCCTCCTACTTTCCTTGAAAAATATCAGTCTGCCTTGGTAGTAGGCAGCATTGTCTTACTGTTGGTAATCCTCTTTTTTCAGCTTCGCAGGAATAAGATACTGGAACGTCTTCAGTTGGTGGAACAGAATCAGCGCTTCACCCATTCTAAAATGGCAATGGCATTGGAAGTCGTTGATTTGCTTCCCTGGCAATGGGATATACGTACGGATGAAATCACGTATAGTTCTTACAAGCCAATAGAACAAGGCAAAAAGGAAGTCTCAGAAATGACTTATGCTACCCATGTAAACAACTACCTCACCTTTGTCAGGGAGGAGGATAGGGAGCGTATCCGGCAAGTCTTTAAGGATGTGCGTGCCAATAAAGTCGATAAAATTAAAGAAGAATATCGGGTTCATCGTCCGGGTAAACCAGACGATTCGGAAGACTGGATGGAGGCTCGTGCTTTCGTGGAACAATATGATGAAAAAGGAAATCCTTTAATCGTGGTGGGCTCATCGCTGTTTATTACAGAACGTAAAGTGGCGGAACGTGAACTCATTGCCGCCAAAGAACGTGCGGAAGAGTCCAACCGTTTGAAATCTGCCTTCCTTGCTAATATCAGCCATGAAATCCGTACTCCGTTGAATGCTATTATTGGCTTTTCCAGCATATTGACCATGACTGAAGATGAAGAAGAAAAGAAAGAGTATGTCAGCATCATAGAGAAAAATAACGGAATTTTGTTGCAGCTTATCAATGATGTTCTTGATTTGTCTAAGATAGAAGCCGGAGTTTTTGATTTGTATTACTCGGAATTTGCACTAAATGGAGTACTAATGACTTTGAAAGGAGTTGTTGAGTCACGTTTACAGAGTAGTGTTGAGCTGATTTTTGAGCCTGGAATGCCAGATTATTATGTTGTTTGTTCAGAGAAAACAGACTTCAGCAACTGGTTTTGAATTTCCTGACCAATGCCTGTAAATTCACTTCAACCGGGAGTATTCGTTATGGATATGAAGTTCGTGAGAAAGAGATTTATTATTATGTGACCGATACAGGGACAGGTATTCCGGAAGATAAGCTCCATCTTATATTCGAACGTTTCATCAAGTTGGATAGTTTCAAGCAAGGCACTGGTTTAGGGCTGCCTATTTGCCAACTTATTATTCAGAATATGGGAGGAGAGATTGGAGTAAATTCAAAATTGGGAGAAGGATCTACATTTTGGTTTACGCTTCCCCTCAAACCGAAGCAGTAAGCGGGGAAAGCGTTGTTCCTATATGACAGCTTTATCTTCAATCAAGTTCTTCAATCGAATCAGGGCTTCGATATAATAATAGTCTGCATAAATGATGGCAGCATCTATTTCTGAATTGTTCGGTAAGTGTCCGGTGGAGTGGAGGAGGAATGCCGGTTTGCTTTTTGCCGCATTGATATTTGTCTGAACTCAAACTTGTTAACATTCTTATGGCGGCATTCTTATATTCATCTCCTTTCTTATCCGGTAGGTATGTAGATAGTTCCAGTAAAGCGGATGCGGTTACACTTGCAGCAGAGGCGTCACGTGGCGCATTCGGAATACTGGGGTCATCAAAGTCCCAGTAAGGTATATAGTCTTCCGGCAGTCTTTCCAGATATACATCGGCTACTTTCTGTACGAAATCCAGATAGCGGGGATCTAACGTTTCCCGATAAACTACCGTATAACCATAGATAGCCCATGCCTGTCCACGTGCCCACATAGTGTTGTCGGCATATCCCTGATGTGTAACTCCTTTTATGAAGTCGCCCGTCAAAGTATCATAAACAGCGACGTGATAGGAAGTGTAGTCGGGCCGGAACTGATATTTCATAGTCTTGTCGGCATGCGACACGGCTATATCTGCCAGATATGGGTTTCCTCCATTCTTGGCAGCCCAGAAAAGCATTTCCAAGTTTATCATATTATCCATGATCGTATTGTGTCCACCAAACATTTCTATATTACGTGGCCATGAAAGTATGGTACCTACACGAGGTCTGAACAAAGTTGCCAGTGAATCTGCTGTATCCAGAATTACTTGTTTGTATTCCGGATTATGTGTCAACCGATATCCATTGCCGTAGCTGCAAAAGATCAGAAAACCCAGATCATGGTCGTATGCCGGAATTTGTGACAGGAACTTCAACGGTTCGGTGAATTTCTCTGCTTCTTCCTTTATGGTTGTTTTACCGGTATATTCGTAATCATACCATAAAACTCCTGGCCAGAAACCACTGCACCATTCATCCTTTGTCGCTTTTCGGCAATGCCAAGTGTTGAGGCTGTCCATGATGTTACGGGGCATCATCGAGTAGTCGATAGTACCTTCTGCAGCTTTTAATTCTGTTAAAGTGCGTTGTACTTGGGCGTCACAGTAATCCAGCGCCTCATATACATCCACATCCATTCCTTTCTCGGGCATGTTGCAAGCCGTAAACATGCACAGGCATGCACCGAACAGTAGTTCTTTTGTTTTCATATAATCAGTCTTTTTATTTATCTATGTGAAACCAGTCGGCATCTACCCATCCCCGTTCCTTACCATAAGGAGTGGTACTGAATAGCCCTACTTTGGCACCTATCCATTTTCCCTGACGGGCTGTGAAAGGTATACCTATTGCTTTATATTTTTTACCATCCAGGCTGTAATAGAAGTGGCAGATACCGCCTTTCTCTATTTTTACCCGTAGATAGATATCTCTTTCGTAGTTGGGAAACAAACCGGCTTCGTACTTTCTGCTGGCAGGTAATTCTGCCAGGCGATTGACTGTTTCGGGTGTCTTTTGCTCTGCATCCTTGCAGGTCACTTGTTTCAATATAAATTTATCACCTTCTTTCTCTACTCCGAGGTAACAATAGTCCCAGCCCATTACAATCAATCCGGATTGCTGTCCGTCCATTTTGGCGGAAACTTTTAGTTTGGTAGTTGCTGTGAACTCTTCTGCCATGAATTTCTGCAATAAAAGGTTCGGTACTTCCCAGAAATTCACAAAGTTCTCGGAGAGAATATGTCCGTAAATACGGATGAATCCCAAGTCAGAAGTATATCCGAATGTATCCTGATAATTGGCATGCCATTCCCACTGCATTCCCAATTGACGGGTATTGAACTCGTCACTGTCCGCAGGTGTTTCTACCGGGTAATTCTTGCCTATATTGGGCTTTTTATAACGGGTTACTGGTTCGCCACAACCATCGCCGTCCTTATCTTTTTCCAATTACAGGCCAGTCGTTTACCCACTTCATCGGGTTCAGGTGAACGACACGCCCATACATGGCTTTATCCTGAAAGTGAACGAACCAGGATTCCCCTGTCTGCGTGTCAACCCATGCGCCTTGGTGGGGACCATTGATGTCGGTAGAACCTTGCGCCATGACAATCTTCTTTTCATAAGGACCGTATATATTCCGCGAACGCAATACTAACTGCCATCCGGTTGCTACTCCGCCTGCCGGGGCAAAAATATAGTAGTAGCCATTCCGCTTATAGAGTTTGGGGCCTTCAATTGTATGGTTGATTCCATCATTACCATCAAAGACCAGTACCGGATCACTGATCACTTTTGTTCCTTCTGCATTCATCTCACAAATTGTGATAACACTGTTCAGTGCGGCACGACTTCCTGCCCATGCGTGTACCAGATATACTTTTCCATCTTCATCCCATAATGGAGCAGGGTCTATCATGCCACGACCGGCTTTTACCAATATCGGTTTCTCCCATTCTCCGGTAGGATCTTTGGTCTTTACCATGAAGATGCCATGATCCGGATCTCCCCAATAGATATAAAACTCTCCCATTATGATGGCGGATGGATGGTGCCCAAACACCTTTTCCATGCTGGGGGCATTGAAGAACTCGATGGGTTCTATCTGTTTCAGCGCATAGCCTGCGTATTTCCAGTTAACCAGATCTTTGGAATGGAGAATGGGCAAACCGGGAGCACATCCGAAGCTGGAAGCCGTCATATAAAAATCTTCGCCTGCCGCGCAGACATCCGGATCGGAATAATCGGCATGCAGCACCGGATTGATGTATGTGCCATCCTTCTGGTCAGATACCCAGGCTTTGGATACATATTGGGCTTCCGCCTGCCAACAGGCAGCGCATAGCAATGTCGTAAGCAGAAATATCTTTTTCATCTTTTTATTTACCTTTTTTAAATATCCTGAAAACAAAGATTTTACCTATACAAACTCTTACCTTTATCTACTGAAAATAATCTTAATGTGTTATTTGCCTATTAATACGAGCGAATCTGTTTATTCACTCAGTGGCATATCATATTTTATAATCTTTCTCCTTTGTACTTTTTATATTTCTTCATTTCCTGCCTGTCTATAGGTACCAGTCTTATGGCAGCTCCACCACTGGGTTTCAGCTGGAACTTCATAGTTTGTGAAGCGTTGACAAGCAGATAAGTACATTTCACCTGTGTACTTGTTTTTATCTTTTCTCCCCCATCCGTATAGATGCAGGCGAGGTAATTCTTTTCTTTATCGAGGAACGTGAGAGGTATTTCTTCTTCAGAACCTTCATTGTTGGTCATTGCTGCAACAAACCATTCCTGACCTTGTCGGCGTGCCATTGTTATGTTTTTGCCGGGAGCGCCATCCAATACTTTCGTATCGTCGAACACGGTTTGCAAGTTCTCAAACCATTCTATTTCCGGTTCTCCGTGATAGAACGATGGTTTGTCATACCAGAAGATAGTTTGCAGAGGGCTGTAGAACACGAGTGATGCTGCCAATTGGTGAGCATGAGTCGTTTTCAGGCGTTTGTCGAAATAACAGATCGTATAGTCGGCTGCACCGTTTATCATACGAGTGAAGGGGAGCGTGACGTTATGAGTTGCATCGGGGAAATTCTTCGTTTCCACAGATACCTTCCTGAGTCAATAAATTCGGATAAGTACGGCTGAAGCCTGAAGGACGATATTCATCATGGATATTCATCAGCAGATGATTTTCTGCCGCTAAACGAACCATATCATGGATCCAGGTTGCCCAGCGATGGCTGGCGTATTGTACGAAACCGGATTTCACCCCGACAATTCCCCATTTGCGGAGCAATGGGAAAAGTTCACGCATTTGTTTCATAAGTGCATGCTGGTTTACGTACACCCAGACGCCAACCCCTTTGTCCTTGCCATAAGTTATTACACGAGGCATATCTAGTTGGGCAACCACCTTTGTGGCATCTCCGTCATGTGAAGCACAAGGCATGTACCATTGCCAGTCGAAAAGCATATAAGGGATATTATGTGCTGCACAGAAGTCGATGATTGCAATAGCGCCTTCGGTTGTGATAGTTGCTTCGCGCATAATCTTGCCTGGTTTCACCCATACAGCGGCATCGGCAATTTCACACGGCGGATTCAGATTCTGGATGATATCATTGTGTTCCAGCAATTCACCTGGTTTGTCGGCTGCCATGACTATTTTCCAGGGAGTGGCATAATAAGTCACCACATCCACGGGGCTATACATTACAGAAGTCAGTGTGTTCTTCTTATCTGTGGAGGCAAGGTATTTGGTCAGGCACCAGTCGTCTACATCAGCATCTGCCAGTGCGGCCCATTTACCATTCGGGAGTTCCAGCGTAAGGGCACGTTCTACCGGATGTTTGATATCATCAATGTTCAGGTACTCAAAGAAAGCCTGTGCCCATTGTTCGGTCCATGCTTTTGTACCTGCCGGTAAGGCGTATTCTGTGAGATCACCTACTACTTTATGAAAGATAGCCTTTGGGTGTTCCGGGAAGAAATAGCGGAAAGCTACTCCTTCATTATAGGCACGCACCTCAATGTTGAGCCGGTAGCCGGAGTTATCTTTCTTGGAGAGATAAAGGGTGCCGGTCCGGTAATGATCGCGTACACTGCTACGTTCACCGTAAAGTGGCTGCCAGGTGATGTCTGTTTCGGGTTGGTAGGTCACAGAGTCCACTTCCAGATGTCCATCCAGCAGGCAGGCTGTTTCAGGTTTCGTGCTCCCAGAGCCATTTCCCATATCCGGTCGTCCAGTTCCAGTCCGGCATGCGATTCATTGACTACAGGTTGTGATTTGTAATCTACCCGATAACAAAGTTCGTTTACCGCAGGTGAAACCTGCTTCTGGTAAAATGCTATTTCATGTGTTCCGTCAGGAGATGCCAGCTTCAGTTCCTTGCTATTGTCTGCAAAGAGGGAAGGAACGAGAGCTAACATAATAATTGTTGAGCCGATAGTCTTCATATCTTCGTATTTATTGTTTTTATATAAATACGATTTGAGATATGAGGATACTCAATGTGTTCTATCTTTTTGGGAAATAATGTTCGAGACAGTTTGAAATGACAGGACTTCCAAAAATGACGAGAAGCCATCTTCCTTTTGTGAACTTCCCTGTACATGGACTATGAAGAATCCATATACCCGGTCCTGTTTATTGATCCATGGATAGGCGCCGGCTCAACCCGGTGAACTGATCTGATAGGCTTCTCCTGTTGCTTTTCTTCAAATACGCCATTGTGGTAGATCATATCAAGAAAAACGCATGTAGTCGTGCAAAGTGGTACAGAGACCTCCACCCAACATGGGAGCGTGTCCGCCATCTGTATTCACGGGCGTGAAGTGGGAGTTTTTCATTCTTAAAGGTCGGGCTATTAATTCCTGAAATAATTCCTCGAATTCTTTATTCATAGCTTTTTCTGCCATCCGGCCGGCTATCTGCATGGCAAGTCCACCATATTCAAAGCGGGTACCGGGAGTGAAAACCGTGTCAAGCGGAAGAATCTCCGACTGCCGAATCCAGATGATTGTAATTGTCTACGCGTGGTTCCGGCAGATAAGGGCGGACGCCCGATGTGTGCGAAAGCAACTGACGTAAAGTAATCATTCCTTTTATGTCGTTTTTAAATTCAGGAATCCATTTCTTTACACTGTCATTCCAGTCCAGTTCGGTGCAGTCTACCACTGCTCCGATTACTGCGGCGGCTACCCATTTTCCGGCAGAGGCTACATAGACTTTGGTGTCAGGGGTAAAGTTTTTGTAGTTTTTCTGAAAGATAACGCTATCGTCTCTGACTACACAGATTGAGGCTCCCGGATAGTATCCTTTATTCATCCATGAGGTGACAATGGAGTCAAGTGGCGTAAAATCATAAGCCGCCTGCCGGTTATCAGCAGGACGGCATGATGTGAATGACAGATCCCAGTATACAACGTAACGTTGGTGATGTAAGTCATACAGTGGCCTTAAAACATTGCCCTGTGATGTCTTAAATATCAGTTCCTCGCCTGTACGCTGTAAACTGTGTCCGGGGTGTTTCCGGTCTATTTGTAAGGTGGTATTCAGCTCAGCCGGAATATGATAATTGTAAGTATAGTAATCATTATATAATGCCGGATCAGAGAATGGTGCCGGAGATTGCATACCTTCTGTTCCCGATTCACCGGCCAATACCAGCGGTCCGTATAGCAGGGCTCCCTTTTGTGGATTGTCCGGCGTTGTTTCCAGTTGCAGGCTCATCGGATAATTGGCTTCAATGCGATCACCGTCTTTCCATTGGCGGGTTACGGGAATGTATGATCCCGGTTTCTGTTTTACCGATACTTTTTTCCCGTTGACGTTTACTTTCACATTTTTACTCCATGAGGGATAGCGCAGATAAATCGTAGTGGTGACAGGTTTGTCCGTTTGGATGGTCAATGCAGTGTTCTCTTCTGCGGGGAAAGCTGTTTCCTGGCGCAGAGTTATTCCTTTCGCTTTCCAGTTTACCTCTGACGGGATAAAGAGGTTTACGTAGATTCCTGGTCATTGTGATAATAGATAGCTTCTCCATATTTAGCATGGTTTTCGAAGCCGCTGCCTACGCAGCACCAGAAGGAATTCTCCCGGGTACTATAAACTTTGTGCGAGCCGGAGAGCAAAGGCAAGAAATAGGATACCATTCCCGTTTCAGGGTCTTGTTGCCCGAGGATATGATTATAGAGTGCACGTTCGTAGTAGTCGGCAACTTTGGCATCTCCTGTCCAGCAAAACAGGTGGCGACTGAGTTTCAGCATATTGTATGTACAACAAGTCTCACCGGTATATCCGGTCAGATGTTTGGATAATTGTTGTGGATCGAAATAATGCTCTTTATCACTGCTGCATCCCGGTGCAAAGGTATGATGGTCTATCATGGTATGCCAGAAAAAATCAGTCAGTTTCCGACTGTCATTATCCTGCGTCAGCTCGTAGTTGCGTGCTTCGGCAAGAACTTTTTGGGATAAAAGGTATTCGTGTGCTTGGTTCCTAAATCATCGCGTTGTTCTTTCAGCGGATCGATAACGTCATTGTGATAGAAGAACTCTCTGCGAGCCATTGATAACGTTCGTCACCGGTGATGGCGTAGAGATTATAGAAAGATTCGTTCACACCACCGAATTCATTCCGTATCATTCTTTTCCGGGTGGATTCATCCAGTGGTTTAAGTTTATTATAAGTCCAGTTGCCCATGCGGGTAACGACTTCCAATGCCTGTTTGTTATCTGCATAGAGGTATTGGTAGATCAATCCGGAGAAGAGTTTGTGCAATGTATACCAGGGTGCCCATACACTTGTCCCACGTATGTTCCGGTTGATCAATTCTTCCGGATATGCACTGAGATACCCGTTTCCCAAAGCTGCCTGTACTTCTGCCAGACCTGTAACAAGGCTGTCACCTTTCAGCTTGAATATTTCGCTTCCGGTAGATGCGTACATGAGCGCATAGGCTGATAGTAAATGCCCTGTTGTATGTCCGCGCAGTTCGCAGTCTAGTGATTCCCAGCCGCCCAGTTTCTTTACGGTCATATCCCCACCTTCACGTCCGGCAAATACTCCGGCGTTGTCGCGGAAACTGTGTAGCAAACGATTGGTTGCTATGGAAGTCATCCAAACAGAATCACGCATCATATTGTCGCGAAAGCGGCTTGGTAATAAACGCACGTCTTTTAAGTCGAAACTCTCTACCTGTATCGGCGCTGTTGTCACTTTTTTCATTTTTCCGGCATGCTGTCCGGGATAAATGGATTGAGCGGAAAGATCGGTTGATAGAACTGCACAGATTGTCATTAGGATCAAACTCTTATTTCTCATAATTCTTTTGTTAGTTCTTTCTTTATATATACGAAGTAGAGGGATATATTACTCAAATATCTTCCAGCTTTTCAAATGAGCGGATCCATTCCACAATTACCGGTTCATTGCCGATATTCCCAAAATTGAGAATAAGAGTAATGTTTGTTGGCCTTTCTGTGAAGTGCGTTCCATTATTTGACAGATAGTCTGTAATCTTGAATACAGCTGTCTATTACAATCCCCTGCAATATATGTATTGGTATGACAAACTTTCGGATTCGCAGGACGAACCGGAATTAAAGTTCTTTGATGATGTGTACACCACCTGGGATGATACGAAGGTTTTATAAGGTGAAGTCGGTGAGTTTATTACTGTGGCTCGCCGGAAAGGAGAGGAATGGTTCATAGGTTCAATTACAAATAATGATGCACGGACATTACCGGTTGATTTGAGTTTTCTGCCTGCTGGAAAAGATTATGTAGCTGAAATTTATACGGATGGCGACAAATCTATTCCTACACGAACGAAAGTCAGAGTCTCAAAATTCCGTGTCAATGCTAAGACTGTATTGCATTTTAATCTGAGGGCTTCGGGAGGTTCGCCATTCGTTTAGTGCCCGAACTGACTAAGGATAAATCTTTGAAAACCTATAAACAACAGAAGTTGTGATGAAATATGTAAAAGTGACAGATAGAATAAAAGTTACTTGGTAGTTGCTGTTATTTCAGGATATAAAAACTACGTTCCACCGGTTCGGCCGTCTGTACTTTACCAGCAATACCATATTGCCAGGCAACTACCGTTACTTTTACCGGAAATTTACTGCGGGGTGGGATAGGAGTGAATACAATTTGGTCTCCTTCTATTTCAGCCGGACCTTCTTTGATATAGTAAGAGACGGGCAGTTCGCAATCACTTGTGGCTTTTAAAGATAAAGAACCGCTTTCCGCTTTCACATCGGGCAATCCTGGAAATAATATATACTGCCTTTGCCCTTCCGTATTCCGGTAAGGGATGCGGATACTGACTTCCTGAACAGCACTTTTATACTTCTGGTCTCCTGTTTGGCTTGCCAACAGACATATATCACCGGTACGGCGCAGATTATTCATACCCATCCGATAGAAAGATACCATAAATGTGGTGTCATTTACCTTTTTTACTGGTCCACAGATGCGACTGATTATCGGTGTCGCATCTGTATGTTCATCAGATAGTTTGGTTCTCAGGGAATCCGTACATACGGCTTTCAGGTGGAAAGTGATTCCATCGGCTTCCGGATTGAAGCGGGGCTGTACACGTACATGATGTTTCTTGTCGTATGTCAGTAAACTGTCGTTTTGCTCAAAACCCAGATACTGTTCTTTCTTTCCGCGGCTTTGCGTATACCGTACTTCAGTCGCTTCCGCTATTTCACGGTCAAAATACCAGAAAGCATCATGAGGATCACCTTTATATTGTGAATAGGGGGCGGCTTTGACTCGCTTCTTCTGATCGGGATGCCAGCGTTCTGCCAGCCAGCCTTTGGTTGGGTTTACCGGATTCAGTTTTACTTTACCGTCTTTCGTTACTTCATCCGTCAGCCGTTGATTGATAGCTTTTTCCAGAAATAGAGCAATGTATGCGGCTGTTTCGTCTGCCACATCGAAATGTCCCCGTCCTGCGTCACACAGAAATGAGATACAACTTTCAGGATACATCATGCGGAAGGCCAGTGCCGGATTTACCCGGGCTTCCCACCATTCATATTCTCCTTCAATCATCAGTCCGGGTATTCCATCGATATTACGGGTACGTCCCCATTCCAGATTCTCACGCCCGTAGCCGGTAAGATTCGTACGCGGAGCATCGCAATGTAGGGAAATGATAGCCAAAGTACGTTCCGGATTCCATGCGGCAAAATTCCAGGGATAAGTAGCCATAGCCGAATGGCCTATGGGAACGATGGGGACATTTTTTCAGTTCACTATATCCGCTGACGTCTGCCAGGGAGAACATCATTTTCTCAAATATCTGTTGTGTGCCTTTCGATACATCCCATTGCTGATCGATACCGGGAGTTATCCATACAAAGCCGATTCCCAGCTTCTGCATCTTTTTCGCGGAAAAGGGGATTATCAAAAAGAGTTTCTTCGCTCATATTGTGTTGTCCTACAATAATTGCTTTTACCTGCATACAGTCAGCGGGTATCCACAAGAAAGCTGTAGGATTCCGGTTCGTTTCATTAGAGACAAACCCATCAAGAGTCACAGACCATTGCCATTCCCCTGCCCGCAAACAGGGAGAGAGGAATAGCAAGAGGATAATTGAAAAAAGCAGTCTATATCTATTCATGGTTCTTTGTTTTTATATAATTAATACGAACGAAGAATAGAGTTTACTCAAAGATAAGGGAACCTGTTTTTGCTGTATTTCGATGAGTCTTAGCATTCGTTAATAATCGTTCATTTAGAGGCTTCTTTCAGTTGTTCCATCAGCTTATCCATATTTTCCGGGCTGGCTGCCGATGGGAATTGCAGCGTTCCTTCTTTATTGACAATGGCATAATGCGGGATTGACAGTATGCCGTTCCGCCCGAACTTCTCATAAATTTCCATTTTGAAAGCCTCGTTGATGATGACATGCTCTTCTTTTAAGTTATAGTGCCCTGTCATCTTTTTCCAGAGTTCAGCTTTCTGGGGAGTATCGATGGAAACATACAATAACACGATATCATTTTCAGCAGCATATTTCTGCAAAGGTTTGATGTGTGCAAACGAAGCACGGCAAGGACCGCACCAGGTAGCCCATACGTCGATGAAGATCACTTTACCCGGGTATAAGTCAGTAATTTCCTTAAAGGTGCGTACACTGTCCGTATTCAATATATGAATGTCTTTCGGAAGTTCGGTTTCATTGAACGCTTTGTTCTTCTGTATCGCTGTTTCTAATTTCGGCATTAGCACGCTTTGGGGATATAATGTCTTGAATTCCTCATACAATGAAGGAATACCGGTTGCAAAATACTCACGGCTTTCGTCTTCCAGAATGAGAAGTCCCATTGCAGCCTCCTGTACCCGGCCTTGCAGATTTGTTTTATACCAATAGAATAACAGCTGATTGCGTTCATTGTCATCATTCGTGCGCCTTTCATGTTGCATGAAAATATCTATGCCTGCCATATTCGATATGACATCTGCAAATGCAGGAGAGAACACGCTTTCAGCCTGACCGACGTTTGCAAAATCCAACATCTGGGCGTAAGCGTCGTCCCATTCCTTCTTGACCGTTTCGGAACCTCTCCGGTAGTTACCGAAATATTGATTCATATATGCCATCAAAGCCTGTAAGCGTATATCCTGTATGGCTCTCTGCCTGAACTGATCGTCCACCCCTGCCACTTCTTTTTCTAATGTAGTGGCGTAGTCTGTCAGCTTCTGATATACGGATGAGGCAACCATATCCTTACTGACGTTAAAGACATCTCCCTGGCGTGCACGCAGATTAAATACGTTTTCATTCAGATCAGCCAACTTCTTGAGTATTTTATTTTCTTTCGTCAAGCCGTCAACCGGGTTTAGTTCATTAGATTTGGAAGCATCGATATCAAGCGTCTGTTTTCCCGGAGTAAGATAGATACTACCTAAGTTTCGCTCACCATATAGAAAAAGAGTCAGCTTTTCGTTACCATTTACAGGTAAGGTAATCTGATACGTGCTGTCGGCATTTAAGCGTAAAGTATCAATCTTGTTCGGTAAGTAAATGCCATCTGTAGTGATGTTATATACAATGGGAGCGCCGGATGTATTCGTTACTTTGCCTTCTAAAGTAATACTCTTCTGGGTACATCCGCTTAGGAGCATAGTGGTTGCTATGCCGCCAAGGCATAAAGATTTGATGAATTCCATTATTTGTTTTTCATTTAGTTCATAATCTGAGACGCTAAAATAGTAATAAGGTTACACCGGGACAATTATTTTCTGTTATTTCTCCGTGATTGTTCATTTAATCTTAATCCCTTTTATAAAGTCATTGGTTACTACCCCTTTCAAGTCTTTCATCCGTTCTCCATTGATTACTACATTTTCAAACGTCACGTTTTGCACGGTTCGTTCTTTGTCCAGTCCTTGAATTAACGATGGATTTTCTCCCACACCTGTATATGTAATATTCCTGAAAGTAATGCCTTCAATACCGCTTCCCGGCTGTTTATCATATTTCTCGTTGAAACGTACTTTTACATAAAACAGCCGTCCTTCCTGAATATTCTCTACCCGGATATCTTCGAAAAGAACATTACGAACCTGATTCTTATCACCACAATCCACTGTCATGCAACCTTGATAAATCGGATCATCCTCGTCATGTTCCAGAATGTCGATGTTACGGAAAGTCAGATTCTCTATTACTTCTCCTGTCGGTGAGTCCGGATCGCCATGACCACCTATATTAATGGGATGTGCCACATCTGCCCAAAGAATAGAGTTCTGCACTGTGATATCCGATGAACCTCCCCACCAGTTCCAACGGTGATTGTACAAAAGCGATACAATCGTCCGAATTGCGCATAAAGACATTGTTAATAAGTACCTGGCGGCAACACATCATATCTATACCGTCGCTCAATCCTTTGCAGCTGAATGATTTCAGGTTTTGATGGTGATTCCTGTAGACCCGCCACCGAATACCGTATAATGGTCAGGGTTCACTACAGTAATTCCGTCTATCAGTATATTCTTTGAGTCGGTCACTTCGATGCCCCGTACCGGATTTTCTACCTTATCATATTTCTCTGTTTCTAAGGGATTGGCAAAAAGATGCAGATTGTGCAGTCGGTCGCCATTAAACTCGATGGAGAGATATTGAGGTTGTCGTAAAGTGAAGAGAATGGTATTTTGTATTTGCTTATATTCAATGCCTTTATTCGAAGGGCGTATAGTCACTTCACGCACGGTGCCATTGTTTTTTCTTCACCATTAGTTCTACAGGACTTCCCATATCGAATTGCACCATAGAAGCAGCCTGCACTTTGTCCATATCTACCTGTACGTTGTATTCGAACAAGTCTTTCCATTCACCGCCGGGAATGCGTACACGTACAGTATAGTCATCATTATGCGGCATTCCTGTACTCAGTGTACTGGGATAAGTCACTAACTGTGCCTGCATGGATAAGCAGAAAAGAGTTGATAAAATTGTTGTAATAAACTTCATTGTATAATTGTTTTTTATCGATGCTTCTATACCTGCTAATATACGAATTAAAACAGAAGATCACTCAATACGATTATACAATTCTATAAAAAGAATACGGAACTCATCACGGGCTCCGTATTCACGAGATGAAAAGGATTGGAAAAAACGGGTATATATATTGGTTAGATGAGGATTTTTTCTTTTTCGTGACAAACAAATGGCAGAGAAAAGGCCAGACTCCTCCTTTCTCAAGCATCATGTTCTCATAATCTTTCATTATTTTCTTATGTAACGCGAGAATTTCATTGGTATAATTCATTATCTTTTCAAAATTCTCTTCCAATTCAACTTCCGTTGGGTATGATGATAATTGATTTCTAATAAGTCGTCGTTGATTTTTTCTAAGCGTGCTTTCTCCTGATAAAGCCAATTCAAATGCTCTTTTCGCACTCGTTCCATCATGGTATCATCAGGATAAGATTTTAGTGAATTAAATTCGAGAGCTTTGTCAAGTTCGTCAGTATCTATCAGTGGGTCATTGTCTTCATAAGGTTCTGTGCCTATAGAAGAGCATGTCAGATAACGTAACCTAATCCATTCCCGGATTTGCTCTTTCGGTATGCCGTATTTCTCAGCTACTGACTTTGTAGATAACCAATTAGCCATATAGTGTTTGATTATAAGTTTAAAATCAACCCTATACGGCTATAATGGCTTTATATTATAAAGGTACGGGGGCATTACTCAATCCCTGTTAGTAGGTATGTGGATACCCTGAACCACGGAAGAGTAAGCCCGTACCAATAACTGATACAGGCTACGCTCGTCCGATGGTTCATTAAATTTCCACATTTTACTAACATCGGAAGAGGACATGTATATATACAAGATACATCATGTCGCACGTTCAGTTGCAAAGATACGTCTTTTTTCACATTTAACAACGAAATCATGGATTTGTTTCTCCATTTTGCGTAACTTTTCTGTTTAGTAACGCTTAAAAAATAACTTGTTTGTTTTGTTTTCTTGGAAAAGTGGCATAAAAAGTGTCTCTTTGCCTTGGATAAGTGGCGTAATTATGGTAGTTTTGTCTTGGAAAAACGGAAATAGGTATTTTCGTCGTTTAAGGTAAACTGTAGAAGCCATGCTGAAAAGAAAGATTGACCATTACATTAAGCGTTATTATGAGACCACTCGTAATGCTTTGCTTGTTATCGGTGCGCGCCAAATCGGTAAAACTTATTCTATCCGGGAATTTGGAAAGTCGTTCAAGAGTTTTGTCGAGATAAACTTCATAGATAATCCTGAAGCTGTAGAAGTCTTTAGAGGTGCAAAGGGGAGTGCGGATATACTGTTTCGTTTGTCGGCTATGACTACAATTCCACTGATTAAAGGTGAAACACTCATATTTTTCGATGAGGTACAGAAGTGTCCTGAGATGGTTACAGCCATCAAATTCTTAGTAGATGAGGGTTCGTATCGTTATATTTTGAGTGGGTCACTGCTTGGCGTAGAGCTGAAGGATTTGCGTTCGGAACCTGTGGGATATATGGGAATCAAAGATATGTATCCCCTCGATTTCGAGGAGTTTATTTCGTGTGTGGGCATTAATGATAAGATAATCGACTCTCTGCGTAATGCTTGGGAAAGTCGCGTGGCGGTGGATGAATTTGTTAACTCTAAAATCATGGAATTGTTCCGCTTGTATCTGGTTGTGGGCGGTATGCCTGCTGCCGTGAGCAAATATGTCGAGAGTAATAATTTGCAAGCAGTAATGGCTGTGCAGCAGGATATCATTCGTTTGTATAAGCGTGACATTGCTCAATATGATCCTGATAACAAACTTTATATAGAAGAGATTTTTAATCTCATTCCGCCTGAACTCGATGCCAAGAATAAACGGTTTATCTTGAAAAAACTCAATGAGAATGCCAAGTTTGAACGTTATCAGAACAGTTTTCTTTGGTTGAAAAATGCGGGTGTTGCATTATCTGTTTATAATGTGGAAGAACCTAAGATACCCTTATTGCTTGCTCGCTCACGCAATCTGTTCAAACTTTTTCAGAACGATATAGGCTTGCTCGCCGCTCAATATGCCGAAGGCATTCAGTTACGGATTATCAGGGGTGAGAAGAATATTAATTTTGGTTCCGTATACGAGAATGCGGTTGCTCAAGAATTGGTGGCGCATGGCATAGAACCCTATTATTATAACAATAAGAAGCGAGGCGAATTAGACTTTGTCATCGAACTTGACGGTAAAGTATTACCCATCGAGGTGAAGTCGGGAAAGGATTATGAGGTGCATCGTGCTTTGTCTAATATCATGGATTGTAAAGAGTATGATCTTTCCGAGGCTGTAGTGTTCTGTAATGATAATCTACGAGTGGAGGGCAAATTAGTGTATGCTCCCATTTACATGGTGATGTTCCTTGAAAAGAGTAATGTGGCGCCAACTTATTACAAGGTCGATTTGTCGATGTTACAGTAATCCTCCAGCAACGGCGCGTCAGTTTTGGATTTGAATATAATGTCGCATCAATGAGGGTATTAGAGAAAATTGGATTTGAGAAAGAGGCAATTATTAAATTGTCCGTCATAAAAGAAGGACGAATATTTAATGAATACATATATAGCATTATGAATATATGAAAGATGAAGCAATAAAACATATAATTAGCAGGTGTAATCTAAATGAAATAGTTGATATACTGTCCGATAAATTGAGTGGTTCAGAGTTAAACTCTTTGCTATTAGAGGTGTTTGACAGGCGTATCACAAAAAGAAACACCATCTTCCTTATTGAGTAAATACAGTAAAAACAAATTGGCTAAACCTGCACAATTAGATTTTCTGGAATTTAAAGAGGAAGAATTGGAATGCTGTAAAATAATTGCGAATAATAACTATGAATTAATTGAGTTATCCCCTGTTGCTCAATTAGGTACAAGCAGTGTAATGCCAACAGTAAATCAAAAAAAGTTCTTACAGCACTAAGAAACACGGAAGTTCAGTCCGACCCGACAAATGCAATAGCTTTGCATTATGCTTCATTAAAGAAAAGTAATGAACTGTCTGAGAAAACATATAATTTTGGTAATGTATCAAGAGTTATAAGAACTCAGGTTTTCTCAAACCCAAATTTTACACCTCATTTTCCTCTTTTGTGCCTAATCTCGTGCGGTATGGATACGGGTAGTTTTGAATTTGAAAGAACTGAATTGTATAAACATTTAGCCATAACGCAGAAGGTCTGCAAAGAAGTCTTTGGGTTTGAAAATATATTCTTTGAAATTATACCCAGCAAAGGATATGATGAAAAAAAGTCAATTGGTATCAGATACATTATTTTATACTAAAAATAGCGGTTTGGATATTCGTATTGCCAAATCAGATTCACATAATAATTATTACTACGGCATTAGAATTAAAGCTAAGATTATTATTGATGGGGTAGAACATGAAATAGGTGATGGAGGATTACTTAACTGGACTCAAAACTTATTGGCAAATAAAAAAGAACGTATGCTCACAATGGGGATAGGGATACAATTGTTGCACTTATTTAAGAAACAAAAATGCTGAAATCTAAAATCATATACGAAAGCGAAATACGAACATGTTAAAGTTATATACACCTATAAAGATACTTATCAATAATTATTAGGGGTGTAGTGGACAACTGGAAGTTTTTTTTTTTTTTTTTTTTTTTTTTTTTTTTTTTTTTTTTTCAATAATAGGTTTGCATAGTTTGTCAGCACTTCAGCACAACTCCATTTAATCTATTGAAAATAAATTATTATAACTTTTCTACCCGGTATACAATGCCTTTGCAAGTTCGTTTATATTCCAGATTATTCTTCCGCAATATCCTTCCGAAGTGATTTACATTGCTTGCTGTCAGCTTTATATCCCTGTTCTTGCTCCGTAGATGTTCCAGTATTTGCATGGGAGATAAGTATTCGCCTTCTTCTCCCTCTTCCGGTGAACGAAAGTAACAATGGAATAACTGCTCAACCGGGCTCATTTGCTCGAATTCCCGGTTCGTTTCGCGCAAAATAGCCTCATCGGCATCATCAAACCAATAACGTTCGCCCTTTACGATGGCTTCCATCGCCTGTGCATAGAGTTGGCGGTAGTTGATGGTTACGTTGGTATCGATCGGTGCAGTCACTTCTATGCAGATGAAACGGCGGCTACCGCTCGGATCGGTCAGCAAGTCTTTCTGATTGCTTGTCCCGATGAACGAGGCATAGCGCCGCATTTCCTGTATACTGCTGCCATACGGTTTGCGCAGGTTGGCAACAGGCTTTTGCAATAAATGCTTCAGAAAACCCTGTTGATTGATACTGACCTGGTCGAATTCATCGATGTTGATCAGCATAAAGCGTCCCAGGTATAGTTCTGCATCCCGTTTGCTCTTGAAGTCCAGGCTGTCGGTGTAACCGAAACGGAGTTCGGGTGGAAGGATGATGCGGCAATAGGTCGATTTCCGAAAACCCTGCGCACCCACCAATAGGGGAGATGTACTGTTGGAATGCAACTTATCGAGCCCCCTCCAATGCGCCACCATATTCAGGAACCAGCGGTAGAAAAGTTCCCTCCAATGAGGATTGTTGCAGGGCACAAGGTCGGCCAGCGCGCGGACACGGTCTTTTCCGTCCCAACGGCCCAGGTTGCAGAGATAGTCTTCCACCGGATTATAAAGCGGTACGCGATTGGAGGATAAATACCTGTTTACATCCCTGTCCCACACACGGATGCCTTCTTGCAGGGCATCCATGGCTATGCTGTTTTTTACGCGTTGGTCTACGGGTTTGAAATAAAAATGAATGGAGTCCCGTTGCCGGTATTCCAGGTCGTTCGTCAAAGCGTTGAAGCGGAATTCGTACCTGCGTTCCATAAATTCATTTAGTCGGAAAGCAGTATCTTGTTCCGGTGTCAGCGATTTTCTTTTGCCAAATCCTTTGCATTCCTGATAGAGGTTGTGGACAGTTGTCCGCACGGTTGGTTCGTCCGCCTGCTTGAAATAATGTATCATGACTTGGCGTACAGTCTCTTCCTCCGGTATGCCTGCCTTGAAACAGTGTTCTGCCAGGCACACCAGCAGTTGCTGCAAGTCGTCGCCCCGTTTCCATTCTTCCATTTCATTCAGTGCTTTGCTGAGGGTTGTTTCAAACAATAATGTGAAGGTCTGCGAGGTTTCGTAACCCGGTTTCAGTCTTGACAATGGGTTCTTTTCCGTCAGTTGGCGTTGCCGGAAAGTTTCTTCGCCGGGCATACCGAAGGGCTGCTCAAGGCAGAAAGGAATGGCTTGCCGGTTGAAGTAGGGATATGCATCAAGCGTCATGCGGCAGCTTTGCGTCATAGAAGGCTCTCGCAGCGTGATGGGAAACGGCAATATGGGTTGGTAGCATTGCACGGCCATGCGGTAGGCATGTGCGTGAAAAGACTCTATGTTTTCTTCTTTCACCGGCAAATTTCCGTCCGGCAGGGCGAATTTCACCCAGATTTTCACACTCCGTCCACTGCTTCCGGCAAAAGCCGCCCAAGTTTGCGGTAACAAAGCCGCCTGCCGTTTCACCAGTTCCACTTCGGACAATCCGGCCAAATGGTTTACTTCCAGCATCACTACGCCGTTGTAGTGTTTCAGTTTTTCGTCCGTTGTCCCTGCTTCTTCCGAATTCCATGGAGGGATAAATGCGCGGCAACTTGTCGATGTGTTCATAGTATCCTCCGCTGTCAGGATTCGTGTAAAGGAGCATGGAGCGCAATCTTGTGACGTGTTCCTCTTTGGTTTCTGTTTTTATCCGGTCTATCCATGCGTCAGCTTCGCAGGTGCTGAGGGTTTCTTTTCCACTTTCCCGGTCTTCTCTGATAAGAGTTATTTTCATCCGTATATGTGTTTTGAAATAATTGAGCAATAAGGGTTATTCCTTAGCGACCGCAAGGTACGCATAATATGCGCTGAAAGCAAATTATAAATGCCTTTTATGATTCTATTTATCCTTAAAGACTGTCGTCCTAAATGCATGAGAAAAATTAACGAATACTTAAGGGAAAACTTGCTTTTGCCCTATTGATTTCGTATCTTTGCTTACTCTAAAACTTCGTCCTGCAATTGCGGGCCCGACGGTTTCGATATGGGAACCGGACAGCCTGCAACTGCCCACCGGACAGCCCGCAATTGCAGGATGAAGTTTTGGAATAAGTATAAGAACATTTATCCTAAGCCAAAAGCACAAAAACGACAGACTATCTGCACATTTCTCTGCCTTGTTTTGGCTTTCAATCACTTAAGAAGAACAGTATTAACCCTTTAAACAGAAACAAAAAACAATGGCAGCACAGTATGACTTCCAAAGAAGACCTAACCCGAAGGGTGACGGCGAATTACAACCCTTGTATCCCCGCATCGTGAACAAGGGTACGATTGACACAGAGCGTTTGGTTAGTGACATTTCCCGAATGTCCAGTTTCAGCCCCGGTGATATTCATGGTTTGTTGGCGGCGATAGAGGATCGGGTTTCATATTATTTATCCGAAGGACACCACGTTCAGCTGGGCGACATGGGATATTTTTCGGCAGGCCTGCAAGGCCGTCCGGTGATGGACCCGAAAGAAATCCATGCGCAGACTATCTTCTTCAGTAAAGTACACTTTCGTGTATCGCCCGATTTCCGCAAACGGTGTGCCGGTTTTGTGGAGCGCGCCAAGTATGGTTTTCGTAAAAGTGCGGAACTTAGCGGTGCCGAACGTTACCGTCGTTTACTGGTGTTTTTGGAGACGCATCCATTCATCACTCGCAAAGATTACAGCAGTGTTACGGGACTTTTGAAAAATAAAGCACTGAATGACCTCAATTTGCTTGTGGAAAAGGGATATTTGAGCACAATTGGGCAAGGTTCGCATAAAGTATATGTACGTGCTGAACCACAGGAGGTTAAATCGGGAAATCCGTAAATATATCGAAAAAAACAGTGCTGATAAACAGTTTGTCAGCACTGGTCGCAACGGTTGCCAGCATAAGGCAACCGTTTGTTTTTTTTCGAAAGGAGGGATCAAATTGGAGGAGGAAAAGCTTTGCATGTCAGTAAGAAAAAGTTATATCTGCAAAATAATTGTTTTTTGTGTATAAGAAGGATTTTTTTATATAAGAAATTTGTTTCATCCCCTTTGACTTGGGGAGAGAATAGTTTCTGTTTCATCTATAAAAACTTCCTCTTAGTCGATTTTCTTGCTGGCGGGATTAAACTGTTTCATGTGAGAAGAGTCATAGATACATATTGGTGAATTCAATGAAAATATAACTCACTTTTAAATGCATTAGAATTATGAAGAAGCAAATTTTAGGTTTGGCCGTTGTTCTGTTTATGGGCTCGGCAGTATGTATGGCTCAGGATAACAGGAGGTGGACGTCCTGACATGTCAAAAGCGTATTGAACAGATGGTGACGGATCTGGGACTGAATGAAATTCAGGCTAAAGAATTTAAGGCGGTAATGGAGGAAATGAGACCAAACAGAAATGCTTCGGACGCGAAAGACCTTCACGCGAAGAAATGGAGAAAAAAACGTAATGAGGCAGATGCGAAACTCAAAAAGATTCTGACGGACGAACAGTATAAAAAAAAGTATCAGAGCA
>VOFF01000054.1_pt1 | contig 42000 bp, 34 predicted proteins | sample 5384061 | NCBI WGS metagenome assembly VOFF01 (sample SAMN12384725, study PRJNA508395) | human gut metagenome | isolation source: healthy gut E | host: Homo sapiens | reverse complement strand
GATCCTTGGAAGTAGCCACAGCAAGACGGAGTCTTCCGGTTCCATGCTGTATAAAGCATTACATACAGTCCGTCTTCGGTCATTGCTACCCGCGGGTCTTCACAACCACCCGGACATTCGATGCTTTCAAATTCATCTCCACCGGGAAAAAGTACCGGACTGTCCAGTCTCTTCATAGTCACTCCATCCGCACTCTCGGCATAACCTATACGGGAAGTTCTTTTACCTATACCTTGTGCTGAATTATCTTCGGCACGGTAAAGCACAACAATCTTTCCGTCTTTCACGGTGGCAGCTGGATTGAAGACATCACTCTCCTCCCACTTCACCTGTTCTTTTCGCATCGGGCAATGGAAAGAGGTGGGTTGTGGTACCAATACAGGGTTAACCCCCTCAGGACGTAAGAACGGGCCAATCACCCAACTCTCTTGTGGTTTCTTATCGGTATCATCTGAAGAAGGCAGAGTAGAAAAACTACTAAGCGACAGCACTCCTATCAGACCCATTATTAATTTTAGTTTCATTTTATTTCTTTGTTTTACATGGTAAAGTTACCGTTTTATCACGGAAGTTTATACTTCTGAGTATCTATATTCCAGCCTTTCAACACTAGGACTGCCCCATCAGCCAACTTCTCTTCCCCTGTTTCAATGGTGACTGTTTTCTTTTCACCCGGAATCAAAGAGAAGAAGTTATCTGAATAGAATGACGGGCGTATCGGGCTCATCTTGGAATTGAGAAATTGCAACTGATTGAAAAAAGCAATACCATTGGACGTATTCTTCATCACAATGTCCACAAAATAGCGTCCATCTGCCTGACGTGTTTTGTAGGAAAGCTTCACTTTGGCTGCTTTCAACTTACTCAGATCCTCAAAGCCTGATGATGTAGGCCCGGTCAAGGTCTTACTGCCTTCATACTTATCATTGGATCTCCAATAGAAGTTGGAAGAAACATCTTTGCCTTTTTCATCTTTCAACACTAATTTGATGAAGTGAACCTGAGAGATGTTTTCAGGAAAACGAATCGTCAGCACATCGTTAGCAACTCCATCTTCCGGCAAATCGACAGAAGCAGACTTTTCAAAAACCTTCTTGCTATTTATATCATATACCTGAGCTATCACCTTATAACCAGTAAAGGCACGATAGTAATCGTTCACCACGGACACTGTATTTTTCAGATAGTCAAACTGAGCATGCAGCGGTTCCAGTGAATTAGCTGTATATACAACGAAGCTGTGGGTTCCAAAGACCAATCCCACATACGGGAAGAAACCTGACGCATGGAACAGTTATGGTACCAGAACAAAAGTCCGGAACAGAAACGATCGCCGTAATCAATTTATTATAATTCCATACTTCCCAGATACTCTTAGAATTCATAGCACCCAGCAGTTGTCCTTTTTTGGGCAAATTCATCAATGGAAGATGACTTTCCATAGTTATTTACCAAATCAGTATACATGGTAGTCATCAGGTGAAAACCATTTCCATCCAGGTAATCCCACACTTCTTTATTGATAGGCCACAGGTCTTTCTCATCCATCATCTCACGAAGGATTTCCACTGTGGGAAGTGTAGGAGCACCATATTCAGGATTGAAACCATCGACACGGCTTCCACGCGGAGATGCCGTATTCTCATAGTGCTGCATCGGATTCACTTGCTTGTAAGGACTGCCGTCATGTACTCCGGCACATTCGGACTGCATCTGATAACCTCGCGTACCATCCAGTTTATTCAATAATTCAGGGGTACCGGTAACCTCAGTACTCTCATTGGAAGCCACATAATAAGCCAAAGAAGGATGATTACGAATACGCTTCACGGTAGACTCCACATTATTCAGATAGTTGCCCTTATCGTGCGGATGACGAGTATCACCTGTCATCCAGAATTCCTGCCATACCAACAATCCCATTTCGTCACACAACTGGAAGAAATAGTCAGATTCGGCAATACCACCTCCCCACATACGTAGAAGGTTGACTCCTGACTGGAGGCTATATCTCAATTCAGCATAAGTACGTTCATCGGAAGTTCTCAACATAGCCTCCGGTATCCAGTTTGTTCCACGGATAAAAAGACGTTTACCATTTACATAGAAGACACGTGATTTATCAGGTGTATTCGTATCAGAAGTAATTTCACGAATACCAAACTTCGTTTTTACCGAATCACACACCACCCCATCGATGGATACAGTCATTTTCAGCTCATACAGGTTCTGAGGCCCTTTATTCACAGGCCACCATAAACGGGGGGAATTAATAACTAATTGCGGGAACTCTTCCGGAGAAAAAGACAAAACTTTATCTTCTCCACGCATAACTTTAACTTTTTTCTCGAAAGTTATATTTTCACCAAGAATCTCACCCTTCACCGTGCAATTAATAGGGTTAAAACCTGTTGTCGGATTCACAACTTCCACCGATACAAATTCGCGTGCCTGGTCGTAACCGGGTTTGCGTAATTCCGATTTCACGAAAGGATGACGCAATGCCACTTTACCGGTAGAATAGAGAGAAATATTCTTCCAGATTCCTGTATTACGGTCGCGAATGCCATCCATAAAAGTGAAGTCCCAACCCACAGTCATCAGCATGGTAGTATTCAATCCAATGTTTCCGTTTCCACCATTATGGAATTCGCCTACTGCTCCCCAGGATTTTGGTTTAGCACTGCCCGGAACATCCACCGGATATACTTTTATAGCCAACGCATTGCTCTTGTCTATTTTTACAAAGCTGGTCACATCAATATAATCCTGCAAAAACATGCCCTTAATCGTGCTTAGCAGGTTTCCATTCACCCACACCTCAGCACGATAGTTAATGCCATCCAGTTGTAACCAGACATGCTTTGCCTTCAAATGATTTAGGAACTGTAAATTCAGTCCTGAACCAATAGGTATAGAAATCACGTCCGGTTTCAGAAATATCCGGTATTAATTTAGATTCGATTTTATTATTGATACCATAATAAGGCTCAGGATATTTTTGGTTGTACACCAATGAATTCAGAACCGTACCGGGCACAATGGCAGGCAACCAATTTGTTGTCGGATAATCAGACAAAGATACTTTCTCTCCGGGATCTGTTACGTCTCCCGCCTTCATCATTTTCCACTGATAGCCCCCATTATGGGTAATATCCGAGTCAAGCCAGATGCGTTCAGAGCCTCTGACATCATTCACTTGCGTTTGTCCGGTTACTACTGTCGAATAGGAAAACAACAGTAAAACAAAGGTAAGGGCTTTGGCCCAACTGCTTATATTCATTTTATAAGTATAAATAAGGTTTCGATATAAGATTACTAAAATAACAGAAATTATTCTTCTAAAAGCGCAACAGCACACCAAAGGTAAGGAGCTTGTCCATGATAATCGCCTACATTTTGTTTACGATCATAGTAGTATTGCTTATCGTTCTTTTTGTTGGTGCCCTCGCAAACTGATTTTACATTGTTGTTCTCATCTATGTACTTCACCATAGCCATCCATGCCTTGCGGGCAGCAGGTGCATATTCTTTAGCATCGAGCCAGCCATTCTTCACACCCTTAATGAAAGCGAAAGTGAACATGGCAGACCCTGAGGTTTCAATCCAGCAATCAGGATGATCCAACAACTGATGCCACAAGCCATTGGAAGACTGATACTTTTTTCAGGCTTTTCATCATAGTGCGATAGCCATGCAGGATGCGTGGACGGTATTCACTATCTTCGGGCAAACTACTCAACAGCTCTGCCATACCGGCAGCCATCCAGCCATTACCTCTACCCCAATAGAAAGGAACATCCGGTGCATGATAGAAAAGACCATTCGGACACTGCAATTCATCCAGATACATCACCATTTCTCTGGCAGCACGGTCTATATATTTACGATCACCGGTAACTCTATAAGCCTGAGTCTGCACAATGGTAATCATATACATATCGTCAATCCACAAACGAGTTTGCCAAGAATATCCTTTCTCATCCCATTCTTTTTCTTTGGGTTTTGCATTTTCAGGAAGTTGCCATTGAGTATCGGCATAAGGAAGGCCCAAATCCAAATAACGTTGATCTTTTGTTATCTTATACAGTTCCAGAGGTAAACTGCCAAACATATTCACATCCACATGATTCTTGATAGGCAACAGAGCTTTTTCCGTTGTAAACAGAAGTTCAAATCTGTTCTGCAAAAGCTTCACAAGCTCTTGATCATTGGTGAGTGCGGCAAATTTCAATCCACCATTCCAGGTAAAAGTCTCCGGATAGCTAATCCATTTTCCGATATGAAGCATGTGCTTTCCATCTACAAAATGATATGCCAGACGTTTACCTACTTCTTTGGGAGTATATCCTTCAGGAAAATCAGTCAACAAACTTGTCTGGGCAAACACCAGCTGAAAAGGAAGCAAAAACAGTAATAATAACGACTTCTTACACATAAGGTTAATTCTTTATTTATTAGACATTAAGAAATACATAATTGTTATCATGGTATATCTCTTACGAGATGGTTACAAAGATAGCACGCAGCATCTTCTCAATAGAGAAGAAGCATTCCAATAAATAGAAAAAACATCTCAAAATCGCATAAAAGTCACAATTTTATTCCCAATAAAAGTACTATCTCCCCCTTATCCGGCAAAATCTTTCGGAAGTACTCCAAATTGTTTCAGGAAACATTTAGAGAAATACGAAGAAGAACTAAACCCTACCATATAGCAGATTTCATTAATACGACTTTCACCTTCTTTTAATAACTGGGCAGCACGTTTCAAACGTTCTATGCGCAAATATTCGTTCGGGCTCAAATCCAATACCCCTTTCATTTTACGGTAGAAGCTGGAACGGCTCATATTCAGACTCTCTGCCATATCGTCCATACTAAATTCCTGGTTCGACAAGTTAGAAAGAATAATCTCATTCAGTTTCTTGATGAATTCTTCATCAGCCTTGGTCAGTGCCATTGTATTGACCGCAACAAAAGGAGATTTGGCAAAATCCCGGCGAAGCTTCTCCCGATTGTTTATCAGATTAGAAACCACAGCCAAAAGATATTCCGGTGAAAAAAGGTTTCTCAATATACGAGTCCGCCCCTAATTCCATACCCTCAATCTTAGACTGAATATTAGTCTTAGCCGTCAAGAGTATAACAGGAATATGACTATAACCCACATTTGACTTTATTGTCTTGCACAATTCAAAACCATCCATTAACGGCATGACAACATCACTCACCACCAGATTCACAAAATTATTATCCAATGCTTCCAATGCCTCTCTACCATTAGTTGCCGTAACTACAGCATATTGAGATGACAACTGACGTTCGATGAAAGCGAGCATTTCCGGGTTATCTTCTACAACCAAAACCATATGCTTGCTCTCTTTTGATTGTTTACCCTCCGATTTATCATCCGAATATTGCTCACCAGATGCTTCTGTTTGTAACTCTGCATCCATATTCTCCATATCAGAGTCTAAAGTAATCACCGTATCCTGAATGATAGGAAGTGTCAGGACAAAAACATTGGCATCTTCACCCGGAGCCATAACCAGGGTCCCACGATGGAGTTCTGCCAGAGAACGGGAAAGAGCTAAGCCAATACCCGCACCTGTAGCAAGCTTTCCTTCCTCCTTCTGACTGAAACGAACAAAAGGCTGAAAAATCTCCTCTTTCATTTCATCGGGAATAATGACTCCGTCATTCTTTGTCACCACATAAAATGCCTGTGTCTCTACATCTACTTCCAACTTAATATGCATATAGCTATCGGCATACTTCATCCCATTATTCAAAAGATTACTGATAATCTTCGTAAATGCTTCACGATTCACATGAGCGCAGAAATTCTCTTCGGGCAACCCAGATTAAAGTCAAGGCCTTTCTGACGTGAAAGAGAACTAAAACGCATATAAGTTTCTTCCAGGATATTGGTAATATCACATTTAGTAAAATTCAAACTATAGCCCTGACTTTCTACCTTCCTGAAATCCAGGAGCTGATTTGTAAGATTCAGTAATCTTTCCGTATTATGTTGCATAATGTTCAGATCCTCGTGAGTCTCCGGATCCAAATGCTTTTTCAAAAGAATATTCTCCAAAGGCCCTTTAATCAACGTCAGTGGAGTCCGGATTTCATGTGCCACATTGGTAAAGAAATCTATTTTAGCATTATAGATCTCGCGTTCTTTTTCCTGCTCAAACTTCTCGAGCTGACGGCGATGCAGCCTGCTGCTACGCTGCCTGAAATACCAAAAGGCATATACAGAACCGACAATAAACAACAATATATAAATGCAATATGCCCAGAACGAAAGATAAAAAGGAGGAAGAATATGAATATATAGCAAATGTTCTTCAGGCCCCCAAATACCATCACTATTAGACGCTTTCACGCGGAACACATAATCACCATGCCACAAATTGGAATAAGTGACAATAGGGCTTTCGCCCACAGTGATCCAGTCTTTATCAAAACCATCCAATCTATACATCAGCTTATTCATTTTCGGCACCTGATATCCAAGAGCTGCAATACGAAAAGAAAATGAGTTTTGATTAGCCTGAAGAGTGATACTATCCGAGAAAGTAATGCTCTTTTGTCAAGAGGAGTATTTTCTTCATCTGCACGGACTTCTTTATTGAACAGCATGAAATCTGTAATCACTACCGGTGGCAAACTTTTATTCTCAGTAAATGTTTTAGGATTAAATACTACAAAACCATCAATACTACCCAGATAAATAGCGCCCGTTTCATCCTTATAACTGGAACGGTAGTTAAATTGATCACCAAGCAAGCCATTGGCCGTTGTATAACCCTTTACCTGTTTTGTTTCGGGATTAAAGCGTACTAACCCGCTATTCGTTGTCAGCCAGAATAGTCCTTCTGCATCCTCTACAATTTGATAAACCACATCATTGGGCAGGCCATTGGATGAATTATAGCTGGTAAAGGTCTCCGTTTCGGGATGGAACAAGACAGAATCCTCCCCCTGTAGTCAACCAGATTTGCCGATGTGAATCTTCAAAAATACTCAAAACTTTGTCATAAGGAAGACTCTCTTTATTACTTTCATTATGTACATAGTTTTTCCATTTCTTTTCACTAACATTGTAGCAATAAGCACCGTTCACATAGGTCGCCAACCATAAATTACCACCCGAATCCTCTTTTTATATCATATACAAACCTACCGGCCAACTCCTCTATTCTGTCAAAATCATCTGTCTGTTCATTATACCTCAACAGTCCGAACATAGTTCCCAGATAAATATCTCCTGTTGTTGTTCTGCAAATAGCAAAGATACTATTGTCTATCAATGAACGGGGAGAATCGTTTTTCTGATAAGTTTTCAAGATATTCCCGGTATTGGTATCTACGATTTTCAATCCTTTAGAAAATGTGCCAACCCACAACTTATCACCGACCATACATAAGCCATGAATATTGGTAAATCCGAAACTGGGTGCAAAGAAAGAAAATGTTTTTGTCTTCGGATCAAAACGATTCAAACCGCCATCCTCAGTACCAATCCATAATATCCCTTTATTGTCCTCGCAGAACTCACGTACCCGCTTACCATGCAAATTATTATCCCCATCTTTCGGATAATACTTCTCAAAATAGGTGTAAGACTTTGGATAATAGTCTACTCCTCCAAAATATGAGCCTACCCAGATACCACCTTCCCTATCCTCACATAGCGAATAAACAGCATTATCAGACAAAGAATAAGGATCATCTTTAGAACTATACAAGTGCACATACTTATCTGTGCGAAGATTATAAATATAGACTCCCGATTCTGTACCAATCCACAATTCATTATCCGAGTTGACGAGCAAATCCCGGCTATATACCATTTCACCGGTTTCATCCATCAACAGTAAACTCCGTAAATTACCGGAAGTAAGGTTCAATTCCTGAACCCCTTTTCTTATGGAACTGATATAGATACAATTATAGGCTCCCGGCACAATCTTCATGATGACATCATCTTTAAAAATTTCTTCACCATCCTTCGGGGAAAGATAAGGATGAAGTGTTTTTAAATTATCTTTAGAATAGAACAAGCCACTGCCATAGAATCCAACCCAAATAGTCCCGCTATTATCAGAAGTTACACTCTGAACATTGGCTGAGAAGCTGTTTAATGTATAGTTGTGAAGCTGTTCTTTTTGCGGCTCATAGCAAAATAGCCCTTGTGTTTCAACAGCTATCCAAACCCGTCCTTCCTTATCTCCCGAAATTGCAGAAACAGTCCGGTCGATTTGGGTGTTTTCCTTACTTTGCAAGTTAAAAGGAACAAAGATCTCGCGGGCAGGATAATAAATATACACTCCGGCATCCGTACCAACCCAGATATTCCCTTTATTATCTTCATAAAGACAAGTTACGAAATTGTTCCCCAAACTATGATTGTCGTTCATATCACGCTTGAAGTTCCGGAACGACATACCGTCATATCTACTCAGTCCCCCCTTAGTACCGAACCACATAAATCCCTTTTTATCCTGCATGATCGCATTGACTGTAGTTTGGGATAATCCATCCTTAATGCTAAGATTTTTGAAATAGTAATGTTCGTCTGCTGCTTGTGTCCAACAAACGATATAGCAAAGAAAAAACTAATAAGGGCTATTATTCTCTTCCTCATTTTTGTGTTTTTTGATAGATTCGCACGTCAAATATAGCTCAATCTGATGACAAACGATAGCAGAAATACTTCAATAAATAAAAAATTCGTCTCTTTAATACTTTAAAAAATGTAGGAAACCGTCGTTTATGAAAAGACTTCGATGAAAATAGCCCATTTCATCGAAGTAGGTTCTCTGCCACAATGCTGTTTGAACTTCTTTCATTGCCCAATAAGACCCTCTTCATTGCCTATTTTTTTTATTCGTTCCACTATAGTGGTTCGCAAGGATAACTATAGCATTCCGCCATTTACGAACCACTATAGTAAAACGTAAAGTATACTATAGTAGAACGAATAAAAAGTGCCTAGTAAGCTATATCCCAATAGGCAGGCGGTGAAATAAAAGATGCCTGTAAGAGTTATTGCTATAATAGAAGAAAATAGTCGGCTTAATTCATAACCGTGCAGTCATGAATCACTCGGAAAAATGATAATTATAAGGATTCCGTTTGAAATGATAACGATGTCGGGGCAGTGGCAATGGATCCTGCAAACGCAATTCCCAAGCCACCAGTTTTGTCAACAACTCATTCTGCTTATTTACAAACTTTGAGTTTCCAAACAGGTTATTAATTTCATACGGGTCTTTCTTCAGATTATACAGTTCTCCCCCCTTCCATAACTGTTCATGACCAGTTTCCAGTCGCCCATACGCACCATTCGGGAAGTTCCGCTCTGAGTCCAGGTATTCAGTTCGTCAAAACGAGCCACTTTATCATGTCCCAGCGCACCTTCCTGCTCAAAAGTCAGTTTATCATCCAAAGGCACATCCTCACCACCGAAGCCCAACTGCACAACTATACTTGAAAACTCCTCTTTCGGGTATTTCTTTTACCTGTCAGCATCGGCCACAAACTCCGTCCCTGCACACCTACAGGTATAGAATCACCTATCACCGTACAAAAAGTAGGGAAAAGATCTGCCAATGAAACATGCGCATCTATCGCTTTAGCCTGTTTCTTTATCTGATAACCGGCCCAAACCATTGGTATACGGGTCAGGGACTCGGACAAGCCTGCTCCTTTGCGAATTAAGCCGTATTCACCGCAATAATCACCATGGTCAGACAGAACTACAATGATTGTTTTCTCAAAAAGTCCTTTTTCTTTCAAGTCCTCAATCAGTCGCTTTATCTGATCATCTATAAGGCGAATCATTCCCATATAATTTCCCCTTAATCGAGGTATATCTTTCTCTAGATCAGGACAAGAAGCATCTTCCAGTTCTGCCAGTATCTGGTACTTCTCCCCTTTCCTCAATGCATCCTGACGTGAAGTCTTCACTGGCGGAAGCTTATCCGGTGCAAACATCGAGTAATAAGGTTCACAGACTTGATAGGGATTATGTGGTTCGGGAAATGAAACCCAGACAAAGAACGGATTATCCTTCTGGCTGTCGATCCATTCTATAGCTTCATCCACTATTCTTGCGGGCTGTTGGTCCTTGACAGGTATAGGCGAAGGTTCCAGACACTGTCCGACAGACTCTTTAAAGAATTCGGAAACGGCACGTTCTCCCTCCGTCACCGGCTTATTCTTTCCCCAGTGAGAATATTCAGACCAGAAATCCATATCTTTCGAACTCAAATAGCCATGATTCTTACCCACTAAAGCAGTCTTATAATGGTTCTCCTTCAAAACAGTTACCAAATCTTTTGCATAGTGTACATCACGTACATTGTGATTCGTACGCACATGAGTAGCACTGGGAAAACGGCCTGTAAACATAGAACAACGTGCTGGACTGCTGGCAGGCATAACCGTATACGCTTTATCAAACCAGGCATTTTGGTGCGCCAATTCATCGACGTACGGAGTGATTTCCATCGGAAAACCTTCACGCCCACACAAATCCGCGCGCTGCTGATCTGTCATTATCACCACAATATTGGGCTTACCTGTCTGAGCGTACAAGGACAAGCCTACCCCCTGAGAATAACTCCTGAAAAGAGATACTTTCTTAAATCCATAACTATCTATTTTAAGTATAAGTTCCACAAACGAATAATTTCCTCTTCACATCACTTTAAACGTATGCGAAAATAAGTCTTTTTATTAAAATAACACATATACTTCATAATCCCAATAAAGAGATTATGAAGTATATAAATTAAAGTGGCTTTTTCAGCCAACTATGAAGAATAGAATATTTTATTCGCTCAGCAACGCATAAGCACACCAAATAATGGGAGCTTGCCCATGATAATCACCTGTAATGCGGGGACGATCCAGATAATACTGGTGGCTGTTCTTCTTGCCTGTACCGATGCAAACTTCCATCAAGTCATTGTTATCATCAAGATAGTTGCAAAGTCCCAACCATGCACGACGGGCAATCGGTCCATATTCATCCTTGTCCAGCCATCCGTTCTTCACCCCCAAAATCATGGCATACGTAAACATTGCCGAACCGGAAGTTTCCGTCCAGCAGTCCTTTTCGTCAATCAACTGGTTCCAGAGTCCATCTTCATTCACATATTTCTTCAGGTTCTCCATCATCAAGCGATATCCTTTGAGGATGCGTTGACGGTTAGGATCGTTTTCAGGAAGGTTGAAAAGCAATTCCGTCATACCAACAGCCATCCAGCCATCGCCACGTCCCCAATAGAAGGGCACATCGGGCGCATGATAAAAGAGACCGTTCTCACGCTGAATCTCATCCAGATAAAGCACCATTTCCTTGGCAGCGCGGTTGATGTATTTTTTATCTCCCGTTACGTGATAGGCTTCGGCTTGCACAATGGTAATCATATACATATCATCAATCCAAAGGCGGGTCTGCCAGGAATATCCTTTCTTATGCCATTTACGTTCTTCATCGTTTGCCTTCTCAGGAAGAATCCACTGCGTATCGGCATACGGTAATCCCAGTTCTTTATAGCGCTCGTCCTTCGTCATGCGATACAGTTTCAGAGGCAGACAACCGAACATATTCTGGTCTACATGAATCGGAGGAGGAAGCAAGTCTTTCTCCAGATGGAACAACAGCTCAAAACGCTCTCTCAGTTTCTTGGTAAGTTCCTTGTCATTCGTCATTTCAGCGAACCGGAGCGCTCCATACCAGGTGCAGACTTCAGCATAATGTATACCTCTATCTCCATAAAGTTGGTGTTTGGTCTCCATCAGGCGGCTACTTACCTTTTTCCCTACGATTTTTGGATTTGCTCTTACAGGGAAATTACTGAAATAATCTTGTGCGGTGATGGTACTTGTCATTACAAATACAGCCACAACAAATAGATAAATGAAACGATAATCTCTCTTCATAATTCTTATAGTCTTTAAATGAATAATTAATTTGCTCAGTTGTCTTATCATTTTCTTACGGAAAATTTATATATGCAATGGCTATCATATTTCTCTCCCGGTTTCAATAATGCTGACGGCCATTCCGGTTTATTAGAGTATCGGGATATTTCTGAGTTTCCAAACAAACGGAAGCACGATGACCATATACGATGCCTTTCTTTCCCTTTACCGTACCATCAAGGAAGTTGCCGGCATAAATCTGAATTCCCGGTTCGTTCGTGTAAACATCAAGTACGATACCAGTTTTAGGAGATTCGAGAGTAGCACATTTCTGAGAAATATCCCCTTTTGTATTGAGTACCCAGTTATGATCGTAACCTTTACCATACTTCAATTGAATAAAATCATTATTAATGCGTGCTCCGATGGCCGTAGGTTGACGGAAATCCATGTCTGTATTTTCTACAGGAGCAATCTCACCGGTAGTCATAAAAGTACTGTCCACAGGAGTATATGCATCAGCATTAATGGTCAGTAGATAATCCGAGTTGTCTTTGGAAGGATCACCATCCAGGTTGAAATATGAATGATTAGTCAGATTAACAACCGTAGTACGATCCGTTTCGGCACTATAACGAATATCGATGGCATTATCATCTGTCAGTGAGAAAGTGACCTTACAGGTCAAATTACCCGGAAATCCCTCTTCCCCATCTTTTGATAAATAGCTCAATTCCAAAACCTGATCACTCAGCTGATGTGCATTGAAAACCCGGAAGTCAAAGCCTTTAGAACCACCATGTAGGCAGTGGCCATAGTTATTCCGTGGCAATTGATATTCTACACCGTCTATGGTAATCTTACCCTGGTTAATGCGATTACCATAACGTCCGATGGTAGCACCAAAATTCGTAGGAAGTTTCACGTAGTCTTGAATAGAATCGAGTCCTAATACAACATCACGCATAACTCCATCTTTATCCGGTACCATTACTGATACAATACGTCCACCAAAGTTTGTAATACAAACTTCCATACCATTTTTATTCTTTAGTACAAACAGGTCTGTCTGTTTACCATCCACTTCCATACGGAAATCAGCCGGATTCAACCCTGAAGCAGTCTTTTCAGTGACCTGCTTACTTGTACAGGCTGATGCTAATAGCACAAATCCTGCTAAAATAATCATAATTTTATTCATACTGCTTATAATGTTTATGCTTTATTTTTTAGAGAAAATTGTTCTGCACGTCCTGGTGAAAATAGTTCCCACAGCGAAGCAACCGTCCAGCCCGGAGCAAAGATATCATTGTAATATCCCTTACCATTACGACCGTAATCCCAGTTCGTGTGTTGGACAACCTCAGGGTAATAACCTACTTTGGAAACACCACACATATGACCCTCATAGGGAAGCAATTGACGCATGGAAGTGGAAATAACCTCAGCAAAGTCTGAGAAACGAGCCTCATTGAACTCCTTGGAAAGCCAATGTAACACATCAGCAAACTCAAAGATAAACACATCAATATGGTTATTCTCAACAGACACATTACCCCAGCCACGGGTCTTCAAGCCGATATCACCCAACATCTGACCTTCGGCAAAGGGAACATCCCAGGTATAATACCAGGATAAGGCGAAATAAGCGGCCTTCCTGCAAAGTTCGGCATAATGAGCACGCTCCGCACCTTTAGTAACCAGAGCAAGGTAATAAGTGGCAGTAGCAGCATAAAGGGAAGCTTCCTTATCCTCACAATTAGCATCCAAAGTGGAAGAGAAATAATCGGATTTAGAGATAAGCTCATTCTCCAGATAATTTACAGTACGCTTGGCACTCTCCAGGTAACGTTTGTCCTTGAAATACTTGTAGGCCATTACCAGAGGCAAAGTAGCCGAAGGAGTACTGCCACCGGTACCGTCTACGATAGAGAAATCATCCTTGAACTTGCGGGGAAGCTACCGTCGGCATTCTGAAGACGGAGGAAACTGTCCAGAATTACCTTCAGACGGTTCTCCCATTCGGGATGTTTACGCTTGTATTGCTTCTCGTAAGCCAGATAATTAAGAATGGCATACACACCTTCCGATTGGCGGCGGATACTGAGATTAGACTCTTTAAAGTCACGGTTATAATGGACAACCTCATTGAAAAAACCGGCAGGAGAGAAACCCTTTGAAAGATAAGTATCAAAGATACTGTTAGCACTGTTCACAAGTTCAGGACGGTTCTGTTGGAAACCGTATTCCAATGCATTGAAGGCATTTAGCAATGTACGGCCCACAAAGCCGACTTCGGCAACATCAGTACTGGCACAAGTGGCTGTCTTCAGCTCAACGCCCGAATAGTAATGGGTAGGAGTAGTATTCACATAACTCTCTACAAAGAAGTTGCTCAGTACATCTTTCATACGGTCCACCGTATAAGGGGTATTGACCGGTTGGGGACGGTTCGTGTCATAGCAGTACTCCCAGGTACGTTGTACGCACTCAGAGAAGTCGGAAGCATCAGTCTCGACAGTTCCCAGGTCAGAGTTATGCTATCACCCTTGCGAAGCAGCTGGAAAGCCTCAACCGAAGGGGCAAGAGTCAGTTTACGGATATAAGTCTTGGGAGCTTCCTTATAAGGGAAACCATAGGAAAGGACAGTCATGCCACCTATGTTCTCGAAGCCGGTATAGCCGATGGAAGTCTCACCGGAGACTATGACCTCGCCTTCTTTGTGAGTAGCCAAAGCCTCCTTGTCAAACTTGTAACGTTAATACGTCTTGCCATCTTTATCAACTACCTGACGGGTGGTAACTGCTCTGAAGTGTCAAGTGTCAGTGAATAGTGTTGGGCGTCATTACCCGGAACTTTTAAAGAAATAGAGGTCGAAACATCTCCCAGAGAATGCTCCATAGCCCCTACATTTGTAATGCCCGCTAAAAGCATTACTCCAAAAACAATCTCTTTAGTCTCATAATCGCATTTGTTTTTATAGTTGTTAGAATACAGGTTTTTCTGCCTCTATTGATGGAGAAGTACCCTTTACAGATGGCCATCCATCTTTCCACTCAATCTTATCCATCAGCAACATACGTCCTTCGGGATTTTTTACGCTTACCGCATGATAGAAAAACCAATCATTACCGGCATTATCCGTCACAATCTCAGAATTATGGCCGGTGCCTACAAAAGCACTATTCTTATGAATCAGGATTTCATGTTTATTGTCGAGCATATTCCCGCCCTTTTTATCAACATAAGGGCCGAAAAGATTTTCTGAACGTCCTACTACTGTTGTATATGTGCTGTTCAATCCTTCACAGCAAGTACCTATTGAAGCAAAAAAAGTAGTAATAACCATCCTTCTTATGAATATAAGTGCCTTCATAGGCAGTTCCTGCCACTTTTTGGGGTGTAGCACCTTCTTTAAGGGAAAGTCCATCATCTGATAGTTCGATAGCATAAATGCCCCGGAAACTGCCCCAAAACAGATATTTTTGTCCTCCTTCCTCTATATAGAAAGGATCAATAGAATTCTGCACATTGATTTCATTGCTACGAAACATTTTTTCCATGATCCTTAAAAGGGCCTTCGGGCTTATCGGCAGTAGCACATCCGATGCCACAGGTCCACTCGCCTCCCCAAACGGACATGGAGTAATAAAGCACGTATTTATCGCCTATTTTATTAATATCAGGCGCCCATAATCCTCCTTTTGGTTCAAAGTCCGGGCGAGTATCATTTGTAAAAGCCGTACCTACATATTCCCAATCTACTAAATTTTTGGAACGATGAATAGGCAGATTACGAATATTTTCGGTAGCATATAAGTAAAAATAGCCATCCTCTCCTTTGATAACAGAAGGATCAGGCAAACTATAGTTTATAACCGGATTATAATATACATTCTTCGGTTGATCTACCGGATCATCTTCCGCTTTTGACGATGATGAAGAACATGCCGTCAGGCAACATAATGCCGATATTATAAAGAACTTTTTCATCAGAACAAATATTTATGATAAAAAGAAAATGGAGGTATATTTCTCACAGCGATTCACCATTCTGACTTTGCCGATCTATATACCTCCAATATTCTTTCCGCACTATAGCGAAAGTGATTGATTAAATTTTATCTTCATCAGCTACGGCTTCTTCCCAAGTATTCCATATAGGAGTAGCAGGGTCGTATTCTGTATAACCTACATTCTGCCACAGCTTGGCATTTTTATTAGCCTCGATAGCATTATAAGGAATCGGCCAATAAATATTATGTTTACCCATAATGAAGTTAATGTCTGTCTTAGTGGCATCAACACGAATCGTTACGCCCTTGTTGTACATACCTTTGCGTACACAACGTTGATACCAATAGCTACCGCCATCCAGATCTGTACCGGTTTGTTTGTCAAAAGTTTCCACATTATAGGTATTGCCCCATTCATCAGGTCTTCCACTGCGAGCCAGACAGAGAGATACACGAGTCAACTCTACATTACGCCACTCTTCATAGAAAAGTTCACGTGCACGTTCGTCCATGATATCACCGATAGTCACATTGCCAGTATAGAGTTCAGAACATTGTGCACGTTTTCTGATGATATTCAGGTCATCTTTGATAGTCGGATCACTCGGATTAATGTAGAATTTAGCTTCAGCACGAAGTAAATAGGCTTCTGCCAAACGATAGAGATACCAGTCGGCAACACTGCCCTCAGTAGCTCCTTCAAGACCATTATTTTTAATCAAATTTTGGTTGACCACATCATCCAGACAGAAAATGTAATGAGGCACATCAAACCAGCGTCGAATTGTATCGGAACACAACAATTGTCCCTTTGCGGTAATCAGCACAGGTTCTCCGTCTTTTACACCCCAAAAATCTCTATCGGAATGAAGCATAATGTTCTGTCCATAGAATTCGGAGTCTACATTGTTACAACGCAAATTTTCCATGTGCATCCAGTTTCCGGTTTCTGAACTATGGCGCAAGTCCGTTTCGTCCATCTTGCCATTTACAGCCCACAATCCATCCTGATAGAAAGTACTGGTACGGAAAGTTGCAATACCACGTCCTAGCCCACGCATATAGTCATATTCCACACGGTATTTGCTGTTAGTACGGTCAAGGTTGTACAACGCCTGTTTACCATCGGGCATCTTGATTCTACCATCAAAGAAGAAAGGATACATGATACGCATACTCAGCATCGGAATAAACGATTCAGCCGCCGCTCCACGATTAGGCATACCCATAATAACTTCCTTGTTAGCGCTAATCAGTTTGTTCTCCGGACGGTGCAAATCCCAAATCACGTTGCGTGTAATAGGCCAAGAAGTAGGTTCACCACCTTCAAAGAAGGTACCGAAGTTATTTGTCATCAATGAATAACCGGACTGGTCAATCAGAATATCTAACTGCTTCTTAGCATCCTCATATCTGCCAAGAGCCAGATATAATTTAGACAGTAACATACGGCAAGCTCCCTTTATTCACCATACCAATATATTGCATATCCTTTTTGTTCAGGCACCCACTGAACGGCAAACTCCATATCAAGCGCCATCTTCTCCAGAATTGCATCCCTGTGAGTAGAATGGTAACTCAATTTAGGAGATGATGTCAATTTAGTAAGTAAAGGCACATGCCCATACTGGAATACCAATGCATAATATCGATAAGCACGATGGAAATAGGCACGACCAATATATTCTTTCTTTAACGTCTCATCCATAGGGACACCATCTATAAATGAAAGTATTGTATTGGCATTTCGAACACCTTCATATCCTTGTCGCCAAAAGAAATAGATGCTGTTTGTACGACCTAAGTTTTTTTCTGTACTCTGATCGCTATTCGAACGTAACATATTATCTACATTATCAAGGAATCCTGATTTATCAGTCGCAGCAGGTACCATCAAATCAGAGAAGGTGTATTCTGTAGCCAACGCCATCATTTCACGAGAATCTTCACTCACATAGTTTCTCTTCAATTGACGATCGCAGATAGCCAATACAGACCTAATACCATCTTCTGTAGTAAACACTTCACTAGGTTTGAACATGGTTTGCGGATCAGGTTCCAGAAAGCTTTCTTTACAACCGGTCAGCACCATTGAAGCTCCGGCCATCAGGATAAATCCCTTGCAAATAAATTTTTTGAATATAGTTTTTCATATTTATTCTTGAGTTAAAAGATTTAGAATGTTAAGTTAAGTCCCAGTGTCCAAATACGAGAAGCATAATTGCCTGTTTCCGGGTCACCATAATATTCCCAGTCCTTAGAGCCCCATACAGCAGCATTCCGAACTGTGGCATATACCTTAGCACGTTCAATATCTACTCTTTTTGTCCATTGTCTGGGCAATGTATAACCTATTGAAATATTTTCTAAACGGACAAAAGAACGGTTATAAAGTCTGCGGGCTCCTCTAGCGCCTTCAGGACCTTGTGCTTCAATACGCGCATATTTATTGCTTGGATTATCTACTGTCCAATACTCTTTTGCTGGTTTATTCACTAAACGGTAAGTCATACCACCACCATCATCGTCATTGTTCAGATACATACTTTCCAAACTCTTATGACCCATACGAGAATAAATGTTGATGGATAATGTCAAATCTTTCCACAAAGTAAAGTCATTACGTAATGCCCAAGTTACGGGAGCTGCCGTTTGTCCTTGGAATACTTTATCATCATTATTATAAATAACCTTCTTCAGATTTCCATCAGCATCATATTCATCGTTAGCCGGATTGTTCCATACTTTTGGATCACCCGGAACCTGACCATATTTCTTTGCTTCCTCTACTTCATCTTTCTGCCAAATACCGGTCACTTTATAGTCCCAAATGGCACTGATAGGTCTGTCAATAAACCAACCATTACCCACGTAATCAGCTTCTTTTTTACCAATCACATTGCCTGAAGCATCCAATATATCTTCATAATCACCATATAGATGTTTAATACGGTTCTTATTGTATGAGAGGCTGAATGTTGTGCTCCATTGGAAATTCTTATTATCAATATTCAACGTGTTCAAAGCAATTTCCAAACCATTGTTATCAACTTGTCCCAAATTGGTCGTGATACTTTCAAAACCTGTAAAGTTAGGCAAGCGCTGTCCCATAATCATATCTTTGGTACTCATACGGTAGTATTCCAATGTACCGGTTATGCGATCATTCAAGAAACCAAAATCTAAAGCAAAATTCCAAGACTGTGTCTTCTCCCACTGTAAACCCGGATTCTCCATACGTTGAGCCATTAAGTAACGCATCAAGTATAAATCGCCAGAAGATGTAATATAGCCCTGCATCTTTCCACCACCCGGATAGAGGTTAGCAAGGGCTTCATAAGGATTAGCCAGCGAACGGTTACCATTCTTACCGAAAGATACACGCAATTTACCTGTACTCATGATGTGAGTGTACGGCTGGAAAAACTTTTCATTAGAGAAAGTCCATGCCAAACCACCGGAGGGGAAGTAAGCGTAAGGATTAGAAGAACCGAAAGCCGAATAACCATCGCGACGCATAGTGAAAGTAGCCATATAACGATCATCATAAGAATAGAACACACGCCCCATTAAACCATCAGCAGTCTGATGTGAGTCATCACTTCTAAACGAACTTGCCGACTTATCACCATTTTGTGTATTGTGGAATCCAAGTACATCAGATGGCAAAATGTTACGGGCTTCAATACGGTCTGACCAATACTGACGTTCTTCAGCTTCTTGTGCCAGTGTCAAAATAACATGATGTTTATCAGCAAAAGTATGATCCCAAGTAATGGTATTATTCAAAGACCAGTCGAAACGTTTAGCTTGTTCACGATTCACTCCACGGTCAGTTGGTTTAGAATTCGGCCGTTCAGCAGACATGAAGTAACGATCATGGAAATACTGGAGACGCGGAGCAGCATTGAATGTATAAGTAATACCAAACGGTAATTTCAATTTCGCATTAAAAATCGTATTGAATGTGGTATATCCTTTCTGTAATTCCAAAAACTGTTTTTCGTAATACCAGTTTGTCAGATTATTACGGTCATACTGGAACATCAAAGGGTCTTGTACATAATTACCCTCATCATCCTTAAATACTGCATAAGGACTGTTTTCCATGAAACCACCTTTATCCATACCGATTTCACCATCTGAACGATCCTGGAAATTGATGTTAGCACCTATTTCAAACCAATCAGTCACTTTTGCATTCAATTTGAAATTACCACGAATAGCACGATAAGTATCATCTACAAAAGCACCTTCATTACGCAAGTAACCTAATGACATATAATAGTCAATCTTCTCACCTGCACCACTGATACTAGCATTATAATCTTGGTTGAATCCCAGACGGAATGCTTTGTCCTGCCAGTCCATAACCTTACCGGACAAAAGATTATCCATCAAAGCTGTATTAGGTCTAAATCCCAAACGTCTTGCCCAAATACTCAGGTCTGATTCCCCTTCATCATTGGTAGTATAACCTCTCCATGCTTCCAAAGACACATCGTCAAGGTTATTAGGATTGCGGAAGTAACCCGGTTTTGAAGTATATTCATTACCCGGTCTTGAGTAAGCGGCATATTCACCGGTTTCAGCATTTACACCATACGTATTTTTTTCCTTCCAGTCTACATAATGTTGCAGATATGCTTCCGGGCTCTGCCACCTGTCGCGATAAGCAGCTTTTTGAGTCAATCCGATGCTAGCTGTAAAATTGATTGTCGGTTTACCCTGCTTACCCTTTTTAGTAGAAATAATGATAACACCATTCGCAGCACGTGCACCATAAACAGCAGCAGCAGAAGCATCCTTCAACACGTCAATCTGTGCTATGTCATCCGGATTAATTTCAGAAAGCTCACCATAAAAGAACATTCCATCAAGAATAAGCAACGGGTCATTGTGCCCACCATCGGTATAAACTGAACGCTGACCACGGATCTTCATTGAGCCACCACCTTTAGCACCGGCATCACTTTCACCGTATCCTACCGTCAAACCTGGTGTACCACGTAAGACATCTTGTACTGTCTTGGGATTATCATTAGCTATCTTGTCCGGACGTACTTGTACTACAGACCCCGTAAGGTCTTTCTTACGCATCGAACCATAACCTACAACTACCACTTCCTCCAGAGCCTGGGAATCGTCTTTCAATACAACATTCAAAGGTTGTCCTTTATATTCCACTTCTTGGGTCACCATACCAATATAAGAAATTACAAGTGTAGCACCCTTTGGCCCATTTATCGAGAAGTTACCATCGATGTCGGTAATGGTACCTGTAGTAGTTCCCTTTACCTTAATATTCACACCCAACAAAGGTTCCTTATTAACATCCGTTACAGAACCTTTTATTACAACATTCTGAGAATGTGCTGCAAGTGCAAACACGCAAAAAAATAAAAATAAGATTTTCTTAGACATGTTTTATAGATATTAGATTAGAAATATTACGGAAGATGAATATTCCGTACTTTTTATTAATACAGTGTATTGCAAGCAAATTTTTAGCCAGCAAATTAGATTAATTAAAAATTGTCTCTCTTTATACCATAGGCTTATTATTAGATTTAACATTAAACGAAATTTCTGTTTTCACGAAAGCAAAATTATCTCTTTATAAGAAAAAACAATAGAACGATCTTTTCAAGAAATACAATTATAAAACCAAAATATGCCCCTACAGACATTTCTCGACAAGACTATAATATCTATTTTCTAAATAGCGAAACTTTTGATAAAACTGCACACTATTTAGTATGCAGTTTCTCTTCAAACATCTTAATGAAATATCCGCCTACCACCGAACGAGCTTGGAAGCCTCGTTGTTTCGACTATCTGTAAAGACCCAATCAGACATTGGAATGCGGTCAACAGTCTCATTCATAAAGCTATAAACCGGATCAACAAAACTTTCAAAAGTAGTCTTATCCTTAGCCATAGTGGCTGTCCAGATAATCCAGTCAGTCTTGGTATATGTTTCACGACTGTCAAGTGGCAAACCATAGCGATTTTGCTTGGTCAGATAGTATGCAATTTCCGTTTCAGCTACTTTTTCCGGGAATATCTGCCAATTCATCAATTTATCCCATACCAAATTATACTTTTGACTCCAAGTGCCTGCCTTATCAAATGTCAAACGGTAGTGGTCGCCATCATCGGCCATCTCTACCCATTGGGTAGCCATTTCTTTTGCTTTATCTGTATATTTCTCAGCGACTTCAGTCTTTCCCAGCATATTGGCCAAATAACCATAAGCAGCAATACCCAATATAGCTTTTATAGAAAGATTCGCATTGTGAGCAAAGTGTCCTGCAAAATCATCTGTACAGAGTTGGTTTCCCGGGTCTTGACCATATTCCACCAGATAATCAGTCCAAGTGGTCAATGTAGCCCAGTGACGGTTTGCATAGTCCGCATTTCCCTCTATGGCAGCAATGGCAGCAGTCACCAGCAACATATTACCGCTCTCTTCCAGAGGCATATCACCACCGTATGTCTGTCCGTTAGCCAGTGGATAAGTACCGACATCATGGGCAGCAAACGGTTTAGTCCACTTACCACTTTCACTGTAGTAGAAAATATGATTAAGCAACCCTTTGGCCAATTCCGGATTATAAAGTAAATATAAAGGAGACGAAGGATATGTAATATCAACAGTTCCAATAGAACCGTTACTGAAGTTCTCCTTAGAAAGGAACAATAATTCACCGTTCGGAGCTTCTACAAGTTTATGGGCAGCTATAGATTGGCGATAAGCTAATACACAAAGTTCAGCATACTTACGACCGCCCACTGCAGTAGCTTCCTCCATCAATTTCTTATCAAAAGCAGCACAATCCTTCATCAGTTTCTGATAGTCAACCGCAGCTTTCTGGAACTGAGATACAATAGTTTCTTTCCCTGAGCGATTCCAATAAGGACGCAAATTGTCACCAAAATATTGGATGGAGTAAATATCATCATATCCCAGCATCAGATAACCATCAGCATTCTTTGTTTCACCTAACGAACATACCAAGGCTAATTTATCATAACCATCAGTAGCCGGTGCATCTAATTTATTCTCCAAAAAGCTCTTACGTAGAGTCTTGCCATCGCCGATACCATAAGTCGCATTATCCTTTTTTACCAGCTAAATAAAAATAGCCCCAGTCAATCCGGACGTCATCCCCTCTTTTTCAGAATCTCCTGACTCTGGCTTCCGGTACGTAAAAGCAGCAAATCGCCTTCTTCAAAACTGCCAGCTATAGATTTCTGATGAGGTACATCAACCGCCCATTGAGGAGAGGCTTCGAAATACAAATCCACCTGATGCTTTTTACCATCTCTGGAAACAACTTCATACGAGAGATAATTAACCGGACGAGTCATTAAATCCAGATTATCCATAAACAAAGGAGCAGTAAAAGTCAGTTTCAGATCAACTGGCCCACAAATAAATGTATAATAGGTCTGCATAGCTTGTACATCTACCGAAGTTTGTTCGGCAGTCTGTTCAAAGCAATGATAGTTTTCCTGTTCAACCAATAGTCCAAAGTCCAGCAAGGCATTTCCTACACGATTGTAGCAATATGCAGCTATCAAGTTCTTCCCTTTCTTCAAAGAAGCAGCCACTTCATCCGAAAGCTTCACCTGGGCATGCTTCTTACAAGCATTACCCGTATCCACCACTTTGACACCATTGATATAAATAATTACGTCATCATCGTGTGAATAATCAAGGTATACACTCCTACCAGCCAAATCTTCCTGAAGATCTATAGTTCTGCGTACCCAAATATACTTTTCACTCCATTGCGTCTTGGCAGTATGCTCATTTTCCATGGTTCCAAAAGCAGCTTTGCCTTCTTTCCATCGACTATCATTAAAGTCCATATTCTGCCACCCTTCAGCCGGTTGTACCACTGTATATTTCGCTACCCAGTCTTCCTGCTCCGAATTGGGAACCACAGAATTCAATTCGAGTTCTTCCGCTCCCATGAAACGGTAAGTTTGTCCGTCTACTTTAGCTACGCCAATCAGAGGAAAGCTCTTGCCGGTCCAATGTTTCACTGCACCATCATACAAGTTATCTTGAAAAGCCCATGCACTCGTATAAGGGTCAATAGTAACCAACGGATAGGCAGGCGCACGCAATTCATTCTTCACATGCTGCTCAGATTGGGGTGAGGTACATCCCGCCAAGGTAGCAAATCCCAGCAATAGCGTCATCAATCGTTTCATAAAATCCAAAAGTTTATCTTAATTATTCATTAGTTATTTCACAACTACAGGTCGGATAACTGTTCCATGAATTGATGCTATCCCCTTATCTGAGAGAGTAAGATCCTTGATATAGGAAGAACGAGGTTGTACCTTCTCTTCACTGGCATGAGCATGAAATATGTATTTATAGCTTCCGTCTTCGCAGATAAAAGGAGCACCATGGCCAGTACCCGACAACCTCGCAGTCTGATCCATATCTCTCCTGAGAATGGGATTTCCACTATATTTCTCCCAAGGTCCGAAAGGAGAATCCGAGGTGGCATAGCCTACAGCATAATCCTTACTTTCAAAATGATTGGCTGAGTAAAGCAAATAATAGACTCCATTCTGCTTCAATATGGAAGGTCCCTCAGCTACAGTAGCCTGTTTACGTTCCCATTCATCCTGCGCTTCAATACACTTCGTCAATGTTTCCTCTTTCAAGCTTTTCAAATCAGAATTCATTTCTGCACACCAAATGACGTTTCCACCCGTAAAACGGACAAAATAGAGATATGCTTTACCATCGGAATCTATAAAAAGAGAAGGGTCAATATTCTTTTCACTACCAAAGAGAGGCTGCTTCACATCCTGCACAAACGGTCCTTCAGGCGAATCGGAAGTAGCAACACAAACCTGTTCGTTTACTGTATAGAACATATAAAACTTCTTCAACGATTCTACATAATAAACTTCAGGTGCCCAATAGCCTTTATTCCCCCAAGAATCTTCGGGTGCCAAAGCTAAATTGCGGTTCCGATGCCAATGTTTTAAATCGGTAGAAGTATAAACTTCTGAACCCCCGGACATTTGTTCCATATGCATAATAGCAATCCTCGTAAAAGAGTACATACGGGTCTGCTATAGGCAAACGTTCTTCCAGTACCTCAAAATCATCATCTGTTGATGTAGGAGCAGACGGCTTTGTAGAATTTCCACAAGACGTCCATATAAAAAACAATAAGAAAAGTATTAAATGTGTTTTCATAAAATTGATATTTTCATGGTGATACAAAAGTAGAGAATCGAAAACACACAGGATAACAGAAAAGATTCAACGTATGGAATAATTACGTCAATTGCATCTTAGGACGCCTCCTTGACTGGATAATTACTTTTTCTGACGCAATTCTTACTTTTCAGGAGTATACATTTCTCTTCTTATACCACCATTTTTTGTTTGTCATGTCTTTTATACTATGATAGAAATAGCATATATATCAAAGCAAAGAAAGATTTTAAAGATCAAGAATCAAACGTGGGCAGAATTCTACCTTCAAAAGTTCACGCTGACGAGCATCAGCTACGAATAAACTAGTCGACAACACCTCACCTACAGCTCCGTTAGCCGTAACAACTGCTACTTCCCTTTTCCCCTCTACCAGTTTTCCACTCTGAGGATCGATAATATGTTTCCGCTCATGCGAATCATTACCCGAAGTTGTGAGACATTCATTTTTAAGAAATATTTCCGGCCATTCTTTCGCTTGCGTGACAGCACTTTGTCCGAAGTTAACCTTCCACCCATCAGCCAATGGATGATGCCCCAAAGCCAATACAGAACTATTCCCCATATTAACCAATGCATTCTCTATTTCATATTGCTGAAGTAGCTCCCGTATCTTCTCCAAAGCATATCCTTTCAAAAAACCGGAAAGATTGATAGTCACTCCAGGTTGCAAAAAGAAGAGAGTATGTTCCTGAGGTGAGAGTTGAATACTATAGATAGAATTACGTGTATAATTAGCCGAATGAATAGTGACATCGAAACATCCGTCAGTTCGAGTATAACATTCTACACAGAAAGCAAGCATATCATAAAGCTCCTTACTGACCGGTTGTGGTTCCGTGGCTGCTGCACGGTTCAAATATGCCAGTTCACTCTCTACATCATAATAATTTGCCATCTTTTCCAAACGGCATAGCATTTCATGGACAGCACCGACCACAAACATCAAGGCCTCTTCACCTTGCTTGCTACACAGCACTATATCAACGCGTGTATGCATCGATGGAAACCAAGCATAAAGCAGTCCACCGTGGACAGATGAGAACTTATAAAGATGTTGAATTACATTCGACATTTTCAAATCTGTGTTTCTTAAGAGAAAAATGAAAAAGGCAAGCCACAGTGTTGCAACTTGCCCTTTTCGAAGACATAATATTAATTATAATTCTTTGATCTTTATATTCTTAAACCAGACTTCATCTCCATGATCTTGCAAAAGGATATTTCCTGACTCATGATTTCCGAAATTAGGCCAATTTTTATACTTGCTATAAGCAACCAATGCATCCCACATTTCATTCTGACGTGTGTATTCAATGAGCTTCACACCATTCAACCAATGTTCTACGTGATCACCTTTCACAACAATCATAGCCGTATTAAAGTCTTTCTTATTGAAAGGTTTGTTTGCCGGAGCAGGAATCAAATCGTAAAGCGAACCCAATTTACGGTTACCTTTTACGCCCAACTTAGCATCCGGATGCTTGTCATCATCAAGAATCTGAAACTCACAACCGATAGCTGAACCGGCTCCCTTATTCATATCAGGACTAACAAAATACTTCACACCGCTATTAGCACCTTCAGTAATCTTAAAATCAACTTTCAGAATGAAATTCTTGTACTTTTTGTTGTTACGATGTCGCCACCGTTAGCAGATTCTGCACCACCGCTCTTCATTACTTTCAGGATGCCGTCTTCCATCTTCCAACCCTTTTCCGGGAAAGAATTCAATCGGGCTCCTCTCCAGCCTTCGGAAGTCTTGCCATCCCAAAGGAGTGCCCAACCTTCTTTGGCTTCGTTCGGAGAAATTGTATTAGGAATAACATTGATTTCCGGTGCTTTTTGAGCTGTCTGGTAACGTTCTACATCTGTAGTACAAATGCGGATATTCTTCCAGCTAACAGTCTTTCCTTCATCAGCTGCGTTGCCGATAGCATGTACTTGCAAAGCAATAAAGCCTACAGGAGTCATATCATCCCAAATATTAGCACAAGGTACTCCATTAATCCAGGTAGCAATAGAATTACCTACAGCCTCAATACGAGCCTTATTCCACTCATTATTTTTGAAAGCTGTTTTAGCTGCTGGATTCTGTGTCAAAGGATACAGCCAGTTACGGCGAGCCTCATCATAGATACCACCCGACCATGCACGCTTTGAAGGGTCTATTTCAAACTGATAGCCATGTACACGGCCCTTCTGATAGTCTTTCTTGCTTTCACTACGTACTTGTACGCCAGAATTCAATCCATCGTCTATCTTGAAATCAAATTCCAGGATAAAGTCACCATACGTTTTCTTGGTAGCCAGGAAGGTATTAGGAGTATTCATCTTTGAAACACCCACAATAGCGCCATCCACTACTTTGTATTCGGCCTTACCATTCAGTTTCTTCCAGCCACTCAGATTCTTTCCATTGAAAAGAGGCTCCCCAATTCTGTGCTGAAACCATAGAGGTACAAAACACAAACAGAAGCAACAAATAATTCTTTTTCATATTGATATCTCTTCTATTAATTATTTTAATATGATGCTATTACATTTTATAAAACTCATCCCATCCCTTACGTGGCGGTACTCCTACCAACATGGCATTAGCAAATTCATTATTCGTAATCTGCTTCGTGCGAGGATCAAAGAATAACTGCGTATTGAGACGCTGAGCCATTACTCCCAATGAGAATACCTGACCCAGAACACCGTTAATTTCAAACGGAGAACGAGTCTTTTCTTGACCCATACAAGCTAACAAGAAATTCTCAAAGTGATTGGACGGGCTCTTAGGCACTTCCGGTAACTTATCAGCCATTTCCTTTGCCTTTTCCTCAGGAATGATAGATAGTGTGCTACCGTGACTTCCACCCTTAAAGGTAAGTTCTTTTGAATAAATAATCTTTCCGGGATTCAACTTCGCAGCCGGAGCATCTCCCTGGTTTGTTGTAGGAATGTTAGGATCCAGACCGGATACACCATAACCGGCAGGGATAGGAGGAAGATTATCCAAACCATCGTACCAAGTGATATCAACCGGCGGCATACCCTTACGTTGAGGGAAGCGGAACAGGATCGTGGAAGAATAAGGGAAGAAGAAATCATTATGCCCGTTGGCATACTGCATCGTTATTTCATAAGGCAATCCCAATTCCAGGAACTCATGAACCGTATCCAGAATATGCGCGCCCCAATCACCCAGACAGCCCATGCCGAAATCGTACCAGCAACGCCACTGACCCAAATGATAGTCCTTGTTATATTCATGATAAGGAGTTACTCCCAGCCAAGGGTCCCATTCCATATCTTTCGGCAATTGTTGTCCTGCAGGGAACTTATAGATGTTCGTATCCCACTTATGCCAACGACGGGGATTATTCATATGCGCTGTTACAGCCGTCACATCCTTGATGATACCGGCATCCATCCATGCCTTAAACTGGAAGTAATTAGCTTCAGAGTGCCCCTGATTACCCACTTGGGTCACCAGATTAGGCCGTTTCAACGCAGCCTGCATCAACAACTCACCTTCATAGAAAGTACGTGCCAAAGGCTTCTCTACATATACATGTTTACCTGACGCCAGAGCCAGCATGCTGATAGGGAAATGGGAATGGTCAGGCGTTGCTATAGCTACAGCATCAAACTCATTGCCTGCCTTATCGAACATCTGGCGAAAATCACGGAAACGCTTCGCTTTGGGATACTGGTTCATCACCTTTTGCGTATGGGGTGCTCCCATATCAACATCACACAAAGCTACAACCTCTACCATACCGGTACGGGCAAAGTCCCCAATAATCTGTTCGCCACGATTGCCAATACCTACATAGGCAATCTTCACCTTATCTGTTATCTTTTCTTTGCGATGCAAAGGTGGGATTTGCCAGTATATCACCAGCACCCAATGCCAATCCGGCAGAAGCCATGGTCATGGTCTTCAAAAAATCTCTTCGTGTTGTCATTATCTCATTGGTATTAATTAAGTAATTCTATTTCAATTATCTCTATACTTCACTTTTCTTCTTAAGGAACAAATTTCTTATTCCGTAGAATAAAAGTCGCAATAGGGTCCAAAAGGCATAAAGCACACACGAAAATGCCAGAACATAGAAAAATAGATGTCAGCATCTCCGAGAAAGGGGTTTTATAGGAGATTATTGCATACAAATTTGCCAAGTTGCCGATAATGAAACATACCAGCAAGGTCAGCAATTCTATCTTTTTCCGGCGAGCGGTAATAACTGTATTTTTCATACGGCTTCTATTGTTTTAGCTTTATGATTCAGATAATCTATTTTATACTCATCGGGGAAGTAAAGTACTTTTTCTTCCTGCAAAGCCTGATCGCCCAATAAGCACAGCATACTTGCATAATAACCCTCTTCGGCTATACGTTTCGGCTGCTTGCGGGTAATAGCGGCCTCTACAAAAGCCTCCAGCAGCAAAGAAGTACCATCCGATTTAGGACGTTCTCCCAAAATAAATTCTCCCTTGTTTTCGTTGGCAGTTTCCGGTGCCCAACTGGTACCGGCAAAGGCAAAGAATCAAAGACTTTATTCTCCCAATCATTGATCATCTGCAAGAATCCGGGTGCAGGGGCTACACTCTCAAAATAATACTTACCCTTTTCAGGCTCTACTGTTCCCAGATTACCCATGATTTGCTCTTCCAAGCCATAGAATTTATTGGATATGACAGAATCGAACGTCATCTTCACTCCATTATCAAACACATATATACAACTTACATTGTCATACACTTCACGGCCGTCTTTCCAGTAAGTGATGGCTCCATGTCCCATCTCCTTCTCAGGAAGCTTTTGCAAAGCCCAACTTCCGATCTGTAGCTGATGGCAAGCCAATTCAGTCATCAAACCCTTGGAATATTCGCGATACAAACGCCAGTTTATCAAACGTTCCAGCTCAGGCGAAGGAACTTCCCGTCTCCAATCTCCATTCCGGTTCCAGAAAGTACGGATAGCATTGATCTCGCCAAATGTACCGGCGTGTACCATCTCCATTACTTTTATATATCGCGGGTCGAAAAGGCGCTGCTGACCGGTGAAGAATATCTTGCCCGTACTGATGTGCTTCTGATAGATGCGGTAGCACTCTTCCATCGTAAAACCTATGGTCTTTTCACAGAACACATGTTTACCGGCGTCAAAAGCATCTAATACAATCTGGCAATGGGAATTAAGGGGAGTAGCCACCAATACCGCGTCAATCGTTTTGTCCTCCAGTAGTCTCCGGTAGTCATTATAAACCTTCGCTTTCGGGGCAAGTTTCAACCCCTCATCAATGGAAGGCTGGTAAATATCACACAATGCCACAATATCCACTTTAGGATTCTGTATCAGGAAACTCATCAAAAAGCGTCCCCGTGATCCCGGCCCAATAACAGCCAAACGGCATTTTTCATTGGAAGTTTCCTTAACTTCCGAAAAGGCAGAAAGCCAAGGACTTGCTGACAACAACACCCCAGCTCCAAGCACCCCTATATTTTTAAGGAATTCTCTTCTGTTGATTAATGTATCTTTCATAATATGGTCTTTAAAATAAAATCCAGATATACTCCTTTCTTTTTTCCAGGCAGAATACCCATATAAAAATAACAGCCCAAAAGTAGTGAAATTTTAAGATATAAAATATAAAAATCCACTCAAACAATGCAAAAATAGTACCAAGCCCTCCTCATAGCTATTTTATAAAGTCCTTAGGCAAAACACCAAACTGTTTCTGGAAGCATTTGGCAAAATAAGAAGGGGTATTAAAACCGATCATGTAACAAACCTCATTTATCCGGCATTCCCCCTCTTTGAGTAATTGCACCGCTTTCTTTAAACGCTCCAAACGAATGTAATCATTCGGAGTCATATCCAATATACCTTTTATTTTCCGGTTAAGACTCGAACGGCTCATATTCAGCTGGCTTGCCATATCATCCAAATTAAAGTCTGGATCCTGCATATTTGCGACCACTACTTCTTTCAAGGTCTTTAAAAAAGTTTCATCCGCTTTAGTCATTGCCATACTGTTGACCTGTTCAAAAGGTGAATGAACGAAAGCAACACGAAGTTTCTCACGGTTACTTAGCAAGTTAGAAACACAAACCTTAAGATATTCCACAGAAAAAGGTTTCTCTATATAGACATCCGCCCCAAGCTTCATACCTTCGATCTTAGCCTGAAGGGTGGTCTTAGCTGTCAATAAAATAACAGGAATATGGCTATAATCAACCGCAGATTTTAAATGCTCGCATAATTCCAGTCCATCCATTTCAGGCATCATGACATCCGAAATAACCAGATTGACGGTGTGTTCTTCCAATACTTTCAAGGCTTCCACACCATTTAAGGCTGTCAAAACCCGGTATTTCGCCGATAATTGTTTTACAATGAACGCCTGCATTTCCAAACTATCCTCTACAACAAGTAACGTATAACGATTTTGCGAATCAACTTCTTCTTTAGCCTCCTGACTTTCAAAAGATTCTTCAGGCACAACTTGCTCTTTTGTCTGTATTGTATGGGCATGTTTTATCGGAAGCGAAAGCAAAAACTGATTGCTTTCCATGGAATCTACCATACACAAAGTCCCTCCATGAAGTTCGGCAAGCGAACGCGCCAAAGGCAATCCTATACCCGTACCGGAAACAGAATGCAGCACTCCGGCTTTGTATTGAACGAATGGTTTAAATATCTCTTCACGCATCTCCAGCGGAACCACACGTCCGTCATTACACGCCAGGAGCAACATCTGATCCCCCTCAACGTATAACTTAATGCGGATATATGTTTCCGAATATTTCACGCCATTTGTCATCAAATTACTGATGATCTTGGTCAGTCCTTCCCTATCTACCGAGGCATACAGACTCTCCGGAGAATCAATGGTAAGTTCTAGTCCCTTCTCACGTGCCAAAGGCTTAAAACGCTTATAGGTCTTTTGCAATATATCTACAACGTCACATTCCACAAAGTTCAATTGAAATCCTTGCGTCTCCGTCTTACGGAAATCAAGCAATTGATTTACCAAATCAAGCAAGCGGTTTGTATTCAGATCCATCACTTCCAAATCGTCCCTGATCTCGTCAGAAACCTTTTTAGAAAGCAGGACATTCTCAAGCGGACTTTTTATCAATGTGAGCGGAGTGCGTATCTCATGCGCTACATTCGTAAAGAAATCGATTTTCGCAGAGTAAAGTTCACGTTCCTTTTCCCGTTCAAACTTCTCCATTGCCAACCGATGTCTTTGTTGCGTCCGTCTTTTGAAATACAAAATAGTGGCAACCAATGAACACAGAACCAAGATAACATAAATAACGTATGCCCACACTGATAAGTAAAAAGGAGGACGAATACGTACATTGAGCATCCGTTCCACATCATTCCATTTTCCATCACCATTAGATCCTTTTATACGCAACGTATAACTACCATAGGGTAAATTAGAATAAGTAATCATAGAATTTCGCCCCAACATATACCACTCCTGATCAAAGCCTTCCAGCTTATACATCAGGCGGTTCATCTCCGGTGCCTGATAGCTTAAAGCTGCCACCTGGAAGGCAAAAGAATTTTGGTCTGCATCAAGCTCTATATTGTCAGCATAAGTTATATTCTGCCGTAAAGGAGATCCCGGAGTATCCACAGAAAAGCGTTTATTAAACAGATAAAAGTCGGTAATGACCACCGGAGGAAGAAAAGTATTCTCGACAAAATTATCCGGATCAAATATGACAAACCCATTAATACTGCCGAAATAGATACGCCCTCTCTTGTCACGATATCCAGACTGGAAATTGAACTGATTGCTCAGTAACCCATTTGCCGTAGTATATACATGCATAGCCTCACTATCCGGATTAAAGCAAGTAAGTCCATAATTACTTGTAACCCAAAGGTTTCCCCGTTTGTCTTCAACCATTTTGTAGACGGTATTGTTAGGAAGCCCTTTTGACGTATCGTAACGTGTAAAATTATCCGTTTCCCGATTATAACGGCAGAACCCCTTTCCCATCGTCATAAACCACAAACGCTTCTTGCTGTCCTCGCAAATAGAAATTACCTTGTTATAAGAGAGAGAAGTCGAATCTTTTTCATTTGAAAGATAACTCTTCCATTGTTGGGTCTGAGTATTGTACGAGAATACCCCATTTGAGAAAGTAGCGAACCACAAATTCCCCTCAAAATCCTCTAAAATATCATAAACGAACAAATTTCCCAACTGTGGAATATGGGTAAAATTATCAAAAGAACGATTATATTTGAATAAACCGGATGTTGTTCCTATCCAGATATCCTCCGTAGCAGTTTTGCAAACAGTAAAAGCATCACTGGCAGTTAGCGATCCTTCACCTTTATCTTTGAAATAATGCTTCACTTGCCTGGTACGCAAATTCACCTTATTCAATCCCCTTGAAAAAGTACAGACCCATAAATCATCTCCATCCAGACAAAGAGCATGGACATTCTTATATATATCCGGATGCTCAAATGGTACCATTTTTTCTGTCTCCGGATCAAAATTAAACAATCCTTTATCTTCAGTACCTATCCATAAAGTACCGTCATTGCCTTCACATATCTCACGCACCCGACGACCAAAAAACTTAATCTCCTCTCTCGGATAAAACTTCTCAAAAATAGGTCCATTGATACGGATAATAATTTACGCCACCAAAATAAGAACCTACCCACATTCCATTCTCACTATCGCGATAAATCGAATAAATAGCATTGTCTGATAACGCATAGGAGTCATCTTGATCGGGTACCGTCAGGTGTGTGATCTTGTTAGTCGTCAAATTATAGATGTACAATCCCTTTTCCGTACCTACCCATAATTCATCATCGGACTTAAATTCTAACGTACGTGCAAAAGCATCCAAAATCCTACGGGATTTACCCGTCACAAAATTAACCTCGGTCAATCCGTTCGATGATGCTATGTAAGTGTAATTATGAGGACCGACAATCTCACAATTGATGATATCATCTTTGAATATCTCATTGCCATTTGCATCTTTAAAAAGGCTGCAAAGGCGATTCAAAGTCAGCCTTTGTATAATAAAGATTATCACCATACAATGCCAGCCAACAGGTATTCCCATTTAACCAGAAGCGATGAACATTGGCCAGTCCCGCATCATGAAGATAATTCCGTAATTTGTTTTCACCGCTATTATAACAGAACAGTCCCTGATTCTCAACTGATATCCAAAGATTTGAGTGCTCATCACACCTTATCATCGTCACAAAATCCCGGATAACAGTTCCTTTATCACTTACTAAATTGAATTCAGTGAGAGAATCAAGTATAGGGTTATAAATATAAAGTCCTCCATCAGTACCGACCCATATATTCCCTTTACTATCTTCATAAAGTACCGTTATGAAATTCCTGCCCAGATTTGAATTTTCATTGTTATAGATGCGGAAAGACAAGCCATCGTAGCGGCTCAAGCCATCTTTAGTACCAAACCACATAAAGCCTTTCTTATCCTGGAAAATACAATTCACAGAGTTCTGAGAAAGACCATTTCTGATATCTACCGTTCTGAAATAATAGTGAACGGTATTATAGGCATAGGACGGCAATGCCGTCACTATGCACAAACAGAGGAAAAGCTTTATAATAGTTCGATTCATAGTTCCCTCCTTTTTTAGGAAAGATTATTTCTTTAATGAATTACAAATACGTGTATTAATTTCTTTCACACGCTTTTCATCCAACTTGATTACCTTACGGTCATAAGTTATAAAACCATTCACTTCCACTTCTACGTCAGTAGTCTGCGTATAAACAGCTGCCGAGAATCCTCTGTCAATCATCCGATATAACATATCGGCATACTTCACATATTCATCAGTAGCCTCTTTAGAAGAATTGAACTGTACATAACCCCAGTTACGGTTCGGCTCCCAAAGGTGATCTTTCAAAACCAAACCGATACCACCATATTCACCTAAAACCGTTGCACGCTGACCGTCATATAAAAACATTTCCGGTGCAGGATAATGGTGCAAGTCAAGCATATCACCACAGGGATAATGGTTACCACCACTTGCCGGATTCACCAGACGGGTCGGATCATATTGCTTTGTCCATTCAGCTATTTCTACCGTTTTAAATTGTCCCCAAGCTTCGTTGAACGGCACCCACGTACCAATACAAGGATAAGAATACAGGCAATCTATGATTTCCTTCCATTCTTTGCGATAATAGCCTTCAGATTCAGCAGAACGCTTCATTTCCGTACCATTAAAATATTGACGCATCTGCCACTGTGGATTACGGTCACCACTCGGCATATCTTGCCATACAATAATTCCAAGCTGGTCACAATAGGTATACCAACGGGCAGGCTCAACTTTGATATGTTTGCGAATCATATTAAAACCAAAATCTTTCGTCTTCTGGATGTCATACAGCAAAGCTTCATCCGTAGGAGCTGTATACAAACCATCAGGCCACCAACCCTGATCAAGCGGTCCGAACTGGAACAACGCTTCATTATTCAATTCCAGGCGTACAATACCGTTAGCATCCCGGCGAGTAGAATATTTACGCATAGCTGCATAGCTATCCACCTTGTCCACAATTTTACCTCCATCCTTCAGAGCTACTTTCAAGGTATAAAGGAAAGGAGAATCAGGACTCCATAATTTAGCATTTTCAGGCATCGCTACCTCTACAGCTTCTCCATTGATACTCTTACCGACAGCTACCAGCTGATTGCCATCATATACATTCACTTCAACGAGGTCTGTTGCACAATTGGCATTCAGTTCAGCCTTTACCGTCAACAAATTGCGGTCAATATCAGGAGTAATGCGAAGGTTTTCAATATGTTTTCCACTAACAGGTTCCAGCCATACAGTCTGCCAGATACCAGTAACAGGAGTATACCAGATACCCTCCGGTCTGCTGACTTGCTTACCACGCGGCTGAGGTCCTCTATCCGTGGGGTCCCAAACCTTTACAACCAAACGATTACTGCCTCTAGCTGATAAAGCCGGGGTAATATCAAAGGAGAAAGGAGTGAATCCTCCGATATGGCTTCCCACCTTAACATCATTCACCCATACATCTGTTTTCCAGTCTACAGCACCGAAATGCAGCAGAATCTGCTTTTCCTTCCCAAGCCGATGGAACATCAAAACTACGTTGATATACCAATTCCTGCTTTTCGTTTATCCTCTTGCCTACTCCCGACAAAGAAGATTCCACAGCAAACGGCACAAGTATTTTACCTTCAAAATCAGCCGGAATATGCCCACCTTTATCAATAATGGCGTAATCCCACAGCCCATTCAGGTTTTTCCAATCATTACGCTGCATAATGGGTCTTGGATACTCGGGCAATACATTTGAAGGATCAATTTGCTCCGCCCATTCTGTTTTAATCTTATCTCCGGCCGGTTTCCATTGTGCCGAACTCTCCAAACTAAAAAACGTTACCAAAGATAACGCAATAAATAATTTCTTCATGGTATGTAACTATTCTAAATGTTTGGAAGCAAAGTTAGCCACTAATTCATTTTCAAAATAACGCAATTGGTTCAATAAATGCAAGAATCTTATCATTTAATAACTAAATGTAGAAAGAAATAATCAATCTGCCAAGATAATAGTAGGAACTTAGAAAGCTACAACTACAGCCTTCTAATCAGATCAATAACAAAATTGACTTCTTGCAGGCAAACAAATAATGTGTTGCCTGCAAGAAGTCAATGCCTTGCAAAAACAGAACTTTCAGGAATATTCAGACATTAAACCAATATACTTTTTCATCCTTTTCATTATCTCTTACATCCACATGTACCCATGAGATAGGAACTCCTTTTTGCAGATGTTCAAAGCGGATATTGCAAGGTAGTTTATCAGCAGACTCCTGAACTTTATGTCTTGCACTTTCTGCTGTCATTCCACAATCTGCCGGTAACAGGATATCGACGGCTTTACCTTGTATATGAGTCGTAATATAGGGAGTCTTATTATTCTGAACAAGATTGCATAAATGACATCTTAGCCCCCTTTGATACACTTTCATCTTGGGCTGATTAATTGTAAGAGGAACACCCAGTATTTCACGGATAATATCTAATGTCTTCTTTAAATCTTCATCCAGAAAAGACCATATCTGTTCTTCCGAATAGCTCTGCATCACATGATTACAGACTAATTCCTGAATTTTGAAGTACTTACATTTATAAACACTCATAGTAGCTTCAATTTTTAAAATGAATAACTGAGAAATTCTATCAGGTAATCTGCCTCTTCAAAGCATTGGCATATCCTTCAATAATCAATTCCAGCCCGTCCGTCAATTCTTGTGGCGAAATAACAATTTCCAGTTTCCCAACCGTAGCATTCTCCGATGATTTATTATTGGGAAAACTGATTTGCAATTCATTGTTTATAACCTCCAATGCAAACTCTGCCGTCACTGTAGCTTTCTCTATTTTAGAGGCTGTGACGGGCACCAATGTAATTAAGGGAACCTGAACCGTTGTAGTGGTAACTGCCCCGGCATCATCCAAAGTAGGATATTCAAGTTGCACTATCTTCGGAATCAATGCTCCTTTATCTTTTCCTACCCCGACAACCGGTTTCTCAAAATACTTATCCAACAAGCCTTCATTCTTGTCCATCAGTGAGTCACTGGCACTAACAATGGCATGGTGGATGGCTTCCACAAACAATTTAAAACTAATCATATCGATAAATTTAATGATTCGACGCTATACCATTTCACTCTTTCTGAGGAGATAATTTCTTCAGCTTTTCAAAATTATCAACAGCCTCATTCACTATCGGACGACTCTCTGTACTCAATCCAATGGCTGCCTGACAATTAGGACATGAAAATTGCATACCTTGAACTAACAAATGCAAATCAATGGGAATTTGAGTTTTGCATACCGGACACGGAATATACTGATCTATCATACTTTTATTTTTTTTCTGACTGTTTATCTATTTTCTGTATGGGTTGTATTGATTTCGTATACAAATCAAGTATAGTCAATACTCCTTTGGGCAAAGGCAATCTGCCTGCATGAATATTTACTTTAAGGCGGCTTGACAAAGTGCTATCATATTGCTCATGCGAATTCCTCTTATACTCCTGTTTGGCCGGAGCAATTCTTCCGTTCAAAACCGCCTTCCTCTCTACAAGTTGTACATCCGCATTCACTTTTGATTCATAATTATAAGAACCCACCGATGTAATCTCCAGATCAAAATCTACATTGATCTTATCTATTGCAAGAGAATTTAAAGGCAATAAACACAGCAAAGGAACCTGAAAAGCCATTTTTATTGATAGAGATGTATTCTGGATCAGTCGGTTGCTTTGTATGATCAACAACCGGCTGACTCAGTATCATCTCTATCATAAGAGGCTGACGCAAGTCACTTCCCTCCTCCTTTGTGAAGCAATAATCAAGCAAAAATTGAGCCTGCCCGGTCAGCATCATAACATTGGCCTTGGATGCCGCTACCAAAGGAGCACCAATGATCGACTCAATATTAAGTTCTGCCCCAAATTGAGGTTTGAATGTACCTTGCTCGTTTTCAGCCATATTTTTTTCTTTTTTTACTTGATATCAAATATTTTATCCTATTTACTTAGTAGCAGGAATAATCCTATTCTTTACGGTTGTGCACTAGGACTCTTCAACTCTATCGGTTGAATTGCTTTTGTAAATGCTTCGATGATAGTATTTACTCCTTTAGGAAGTGGAAGCTGACCTGCATGTACATTAACAGTATACTTAGCAGAATTACTCTTCTCATAATGCGTATTATGAGTCTCAGAATCCTTTGAAGAATAGCTGGCCGATCCTTTAATAGATACAGACAGTGGTCCCCAACCTAATTTTGTTTCAAAACTACCCTCTCCTTTACTCTCAGATTCTTTTGCCTTATTGTCATCTTCTGAGAAACTTGATTTCACTTCCATTTCAAAATTAATATCCACAGTTTCAACAGCGAGGGAATTAATAGGAAGAATTGTAAGCAGAGGCAAAGTAAATTTGGTTGAAGCTGGTTTAATAACAGGATCGGCGCCCTCAGTAGCTCCCGGACCAATAACACTCCTGGTGAGAATCATATCGATCATAATGGGTTCATACTGATAACTCTTCGGTTCGGTTGTACTAACTTCCTTTCTGTTAAAACAAGTGTCCAACATAAATCTTGTTTGAGTAAGAGCCATTGCAGAATTCGCTTTAGCAGCTGCATTCAAAGGACCTCCGATTAAACTTTCCATTGGCAGCCCGGAGAACTGCTGCGACATTGACAATAAATTTGTATCCATACTAATGTGTTTTAAAGAAGTTATTAAAAAAGTTAACTAAAACTCAGAAATTTCCTAATCACTGTTTTTATGCGATTGAATAGGCGGACAAAAAAACCTTTCTTCCTTTTAGGTAGTTCTGTCGGATAAAACCTGATAGTAATGTGTTCACCCATAGCACTTCCCTACACAAATTCCACTGTATAAGATTCACCCGAATTGGCCAAGGCTACAACAAGAGTATTACCGATAAAAGTGCCAGAATACACGATTTCACCGAAACCAGCATCTTTAACTACCAAACATTGATTGTCGATAGAAGTCTCGAAACAGATATAAAGTTGATTATCCTGAATATAACCCGGAATTATAGGATATATGGAACGAACTGATCCATTCCCTTTTAATAAATGAATATTAATCGGTCTTTTGATTTCCTTCTTTTCTGTAGGAACAGATGCAGATTCAGCTGATGCATTTAAAGATATACAAAGCGGCTGCATTATAAATAAACCACTGAATAGAACAAACGATAATGCTTTCATATGTCTCACACTTATTAGAGATTAATAATGTGACGAAGTTAGTGACATAAAAGCAAAAAACAGAATAAAAATGATAACATCTAATTACAACAACACCCTGTTTATCAGATATTTAAACAATAAACAGATAACATTCTTTCAGTAAAAGGCTAATTAGCAGTCTTCAATTTAATCCGGTGTCGCCTTTGAGCCACAATTTGCTTGTTCACATTCCCAAAGCAAAGGGCAATTGTAAAATCATCTAACCCACAAAGTGAAAGGCATGAGAAAAGACAATCATTCTCGGTATATTTAGGATAGGTTTGATACAAATAGTCTATATAACCCTTGTATATTTCCATAACAGTGGAACGAAGCTGCTTCTGTTCATCTTCCAACAAAATACGCAGTTCCTGTTTATTCTTAGTCTTTTCCTGATGACTAAGCTGTTCTATTTTCTTATAAATGGAGGTCTCTTTAAAAATAACATTGCATAATTCCGCCTTTTCATCGGCTAATTTTCTGATTTCGCATTCTTTTGAGAAATCTTCTTTTATCCTCTTCCTGCTCCCTCCGCAACGAAGAGACATAATATTGTAGTCCTACTATATCTACCTCCAATAAAGCCCTATCATACTTATGTTCCAATTCAAAAAAGTCTCTCCGACGTCTTATTCGCTGAATATACCAAACCATAGAAAGAATAACGAGCAAACACAAAACAGCCAGACCAATAAACAGTATCTGCATCTGCACTTTTTCTTTATAAACTTTCATTTTGGCCTCATATTCATAAATCTTCTGCTCCACTTCGGGATTTTGCTTATCGAGAATGGAGTTCATAGTCACAGAGTAGTTATCCAGATAACCTAATGCCTGCTGATAGTCTCCTTTCATCTCCATCACATCTTTCAAACCATAAAAAAGCTAAAGCTTTTGTCTCTATCACCGTATCCTGTAATGCCTGTTTGAAATAGTAATCAGCAGAATCCAATTGTTCATGGTTCATAAATGCATAGCCTACCATAATTGCTGCCTTGGAAGCCATTCTTTTACCAAACGCCAAAGACTGTTTCCCGTAAAAAAGCATAGAGTCGACTTCCTCATAGGTACAACTCAGATTATGATTAGTCATTGATACGATCATTGAATCATTTTCTTCCAAAGCCAGCCCCAAAGCACACTTCATATTATCACGAGCACGCAGAGTATCACCTTTCAATAAATACCCCCAGCCTATATCATTAAAAACAAAACACAATCCCTTTTTATAATCGCAACTTATAAAGCAATCTTTCGACTTTAGGAACATATCCATTCCTTTATCTATGAGAACCTGCGAAACATACAAATTACCCAGATCTTCATAAATCATTCCTTTTACCCTTAACTCTTCAGCATCCGTATTACCAAGCTCTTTCAAAGCAGCAAAATCGCTCTCAATAGCTTCTTTATACATATTCATACGAAGCTGAAGGCGTCCTTTATACATAAAAAAGCCTTAGCACGATTGATGCCACTACCATAGTAATGAATAGCCTCATTAAGCAAAGAATCGCAAGGTAACAGAGAAAGATATTTCTTATCCATAGTTTCTGCCAAAAAGCAATCCATAATGCATCTGTTCGGATTTGGTCAGAATATCCGGAGAGATGGATTGTAGAATCTGGTAACTACTATCGACAGAAGAATGCATTAATATTTCAGCACGCAACAATTGCTTATTCTCCACTTTTTTACTACAAGAAGCAAGAATCAGAATCAAACAAAAAACAGAGAGTAAGCCTTTCAATCGGTTTAACATAAAGCTATTCGGTTATTTGTCAACAAAGAAAACAAAAATTAAAAAAGAAATAACAACAGATAGATACAAAATATCGGGAGTATTCTTTTTGTAGACGAAAAATGGAACAAAAAAGGACCAACTCCACTTCTTTCATCTCCGCATAGG